>MDTE01172848.1_pt1 | contig 11433 bp, 6 predicted proteins | sample 811231 | NCBI WGS metagenome assembly MDTE01 (sample SAMN05326651, study PRJNA326480) | marine metagenome | isolation source: seawater | place: Indian Ocean: Red Sea | collected 2010
ATGAACTATCGAAGAAGCATGACAAGCCTTTTTTTCTGGCATGCGGCATTTATCGTCCTCATGAGCCATGGTATGTACCTAAGAAGTACTTTGATGCGTTTCCTATCGAGAAGATTCAATTGCCACCAGGGTACAGAGAAGATGATCTGAATGATCTTCCTGCTCAGGCGAAGCGATTGGGGCCGAACAGGTATTTTGCTCATATCCGTAAGCACAACCAGTGGAAGAAGGCAGTGCAGGGTTATCTGGCATCAATCTATTTTGCTGACACAATGCTCGGGAATGTGCTCGAAAAACTACAAAATGGTCCAAACTCGGATAGTACAATTGTAATATTATGGTCTGACCATGGCTGGCACCTCGGGGAAAAAGAGCATTGGCAGAAATTCACAGCGTGGCGCGCCTGTACTCGGGTCCCATTGATTGTGCGCGTTCCTAAAGGAACTAAGGGGTTGCCTGATGGGACGAAGTCGTCTGTTTGCACTGAGCCCGTGAGTCTCCTCAGTTTGGCTCCTACTCTGTTAGAATTGAATGGATTAAATCTAAATGAAAATTATGACGGGCCCAGCCTAGTGCCGCTATTGGCTGACCCGACACGTAAATGGCCTCACGTTGCTACTACTTATCTCGATGCTCCGGGCAGTTTCAGTGTCAGCGCAAAGGAGTGGCGTTATATTAAATACGCTGACGGCGGTGAGGAGTTGTACAACATAGCCAAAGATCCTTACGAATGGCGTAACTTAGCGAGTGATACTTCCTCGCAAAGGGAGCTAAAAAAAATGCGTTCACATGGTCCTATAAAATTCGCTAAGCTAGTAAAGCCTGCCTTAAATACCTTGCCTCAGTTAGAATGGGTTGCCTTAACCGATAAGCAGATGGCGCCGCCTTCGAAGCCCGATGGCAATCCTTTCGAAGTGACATTTGTTAATAAAACCGATCGTAGAGTAGAGCTGTTTTGGATGATGCCTAATGATGGCAGGAAGTCATATCGGCTACTTGATTCTGGTCAGCGATTTGCACAGCAGACCCGGCCAGGAGCAGTTTGGATGATTTCAGAAACTAAAGAAGATGGTGGTGAGAGTTTAGGTTTTTTTAAAGTGGGAGATCGTTCTGCGAGGGCAGTGATTGTGGACTAGAGGAGTGGGAATCTATATTCTATTAGCTCTCCGATAGACGTGAGTGATTATGGTGCTTAAGAATGGCTCTTTATGAGGATTGTCTATACCCAATATATATAGGATTTAATGAGATGTGTGAGCTTTATCTTGTGGGGTTTTATGTTGAGAAAAAAGTGCTATGATTAGTATATTATTGATACCCAATATTTCCCATTAATGAAAAATTTTACTATTAACATAGCGCTAATTGTTTTTGGTTTTTCTTCATTCAATTCATATGCCAAGGACGGGGATAAGGAGGACATTATATTTTTCGAAAAATCCGTCAGACCTTTACTTGCAAAGCATTGTTACAAGTGTCACTCAAGTACTAAGGGAGAGGACAAGGGTGGGCTCGTTCTCGATTCCCAGGCTGGCTGGATGGATGGAGGTGATTCTGGTCCGGCAATCGTTCCCGGGAACTTGTCTGAAAGTATACTCATTGAGGCCATTGAACAAAAAGATCCTGACTTTGCAATGCCTCCAAAGTATAAGCTTTCTCAATCTGAAATCGATGATTTAAAGAAATGGGTGGTGATGGGTGCTCCTGATCCTCGAGACGGGACACCTGCTAAAATTTCCACAGCAAAAATTAACATTGATGAGGCCCGTGGCTTCTGGTCATTCAGGCCGGTCAAGTCCTCTCCTTTGCCTTCAGTCAATGACGAGGAGTGGGTCAATGACCCGATCGATAGATACATCCTGAAGAGGCAGGAATTGAAACAATTAATTCCTGTCGATGACGCTGATCGGGCTACCTTGATTAGGCGCGTCACTTATGATCTTGTCGGGCTTCCCCCGAGTCCTGAGGAAATAAGAAACTTTGTACAGGATTCATCAACGATTGAGGAGGCTCTTGAGAGTGTAGTAAACAGACTCCTTGACTCTGATCATTTTGGAGAGCGCTGGGGGCGGCATTGGCTGGACATAGTCCGGTACGGTGAATCAATGGGCAGAACAAGGAACTTTCCATTCCCGTTTGCATGGAAGTACAGAGATTATGTTATTAAGTCATTCAATAATGATAAGCCTTATAACGATTTCGTTACTGAGCAGTTAGCTGGGGACCTTTTGCAATCAAAAGACAATGATCAGGACGATGAGCGGAAAGTTGCTACCGGATTTCTGGCAATAGGGTCAATGGATCTTAATGAGCGGGACAAGGAAAAGTTTCAATTGGATGTTATTGACGACCAGATCGATGTAACAGGAAGGGCTTTCATGGCGCTGACAACAGGCTGTGCGCGTTGTCATGATCACAAATTTGATCCTATCCCCACCACGGATTATTATGCGATGGCTGGAATCTTTCAAAGCACAAATACACTGTCCGGGTACGGTAACAGACAAGGAGGAGGGAACAGTCTTAATCGTAATGCATTGATATCTCTAGCGGATAAAAATACAGAACAGGTACTTCCTAAACCTTCAAAGCCATCCCAAAGAGAAGTCAAGTTGCAGGGACAAGTCGCAAAGCTAAAGAAAGAGGAAAAATCACTCACTGATAAGCTGAAGGCTTTTCGGAAAAATTCATCTTCAAAACAAAAGAAGGTATCTGCTAATGAATCTAAGGCCTTTGCTCCTCAGCGTGCTCAACAGCGAATTAAGCAAATCAGGAACCAAGTCAAAAAACTCCAAAAGCAAATAAACAACCTTGCAAATGACAGAAAGAATGGAGGAGCTGTCAGCGGCAACTTGGCCATGGGAGCCCGAGATTCGAAGGAAATCACTAATTGTAAAGTGCGTATTCGTGGAGATGTCGACAATTATGGTCCGGAAGTCCCACGAGGAGTTCCTCAGGTATTGACCAATGGCGAGCAGCCTGATTTTCCAAGTAATTCAAGCGGTCGCCTTGAATTTGCCCGTTGGATGATTGACCCGTCACATCCATTAACTGCACGGGTCATGGTTAACCGAGTATGGCACCATTTGTTCGGAAATGGCATTGTGTCTACTGTTGATAATTTCGGATACAGTGGTGAGGCTCCAACTCATCCGGAACTTTTGGATCACCTTGCCCTACGTTTTATGGGTGAAATGAATTGGTCAGTAAAGAAACTCATACGTGCGATTACTAGTAGTCATACTTATCGGTTAGCCAGTTCATATCATGAAAAAAATCATGCAACAGATCCGAACAACTCAAGTCTTTGGAGAGCAAATGTCCGAAGACTCGAAGCTGAGGCCCTACGTGATTCGATGATGTCGGTCGCGGGGACACTGAACCTTGAGCCAGCTGAGGGGTCATTGGTTCAAAAGCTCAAATCTGGCGAAGTCGGAAAGAACGGTGGAATCCAGTCATTGAAGTCATTTTCCCACCGAAGTGTCTATTTGCCAATCGTGAGAAATTATGTTCCGGAGTTCCTACAAGTATTTGACTTTGCTGAGCCTGCTTCAGTGATCGGCAGGCGCGATGTAACCACGGTATCAACGCAGGCCCTCTTCATGCTAAACGACACCTTTGTCATAGAGCAATCCAATGCGACGGCCAAGCGGTTATTTGAAGATAAAAGATTGGATAATCAGGAAGAGCGCATAGCCGGCGCTTATCTTTTGACCTTCGGAAGGACGCCATCCGGATCCGAGCTCTCTCAGTTCAGAAAGTATCTGAATGAAGCTGTTAAAAATGGAAAGACGCCAGAATCAGCTTTATCCGGTTATATTCAGGCCCTCTTCGCGTCAGCAGAGTTTCGTTACGCTTTATAGAAAATTAAGAATAAACATCACTAATACCAGCCATGAATGATCATATCTCGCAATTTTCACGAAGAGATGCTCTGTCTATGACTTCGTGTGGGTTCGGTTATCTTGCACTGAGAGGGCTCCTTGCCGATGATTTGCATGCATCCGGTTTCAGCAATCCTTTATCTGAAAAATCACCGCACTTTAAGCCCAAGGCCAAGCGTGTCATTTTTATGTTCATGCAGGGAGGGCCTAGTCATCTTGAGACTTTCGATCATAAGCCTGAGCTTGAAAAATCAGGTGACAAGAAAATTGACGGCAAACCTCTCCTTGCTCCTGTGTATAAATTTAATCCACACGGTAAAAGTGGATTGATGATTTCAGATATTTATCCTCATCTGGCCAAGCACGCTGATGACCTTTGTCTACTGAATGGAATGCATACGACTAGTCCAGCTCATCCTCAGGCATCCATTGCATTGCACACTGGGAGTCAGAACTTTGTGAGGCCGTCAATGGGGGCCTGGATCACTTACGGATTAGGAACGGTAAACCAAGATTTGCCGGGATTTGTAACGATTAATCCGCTGGGCCGCCTCGGAGGTGCACAGAACTACGGCTCTGCGTTTCTTCCAGCGAGCTATCAGGGAACCAAGCTCAGTGTGGGTAATGCAATGGCCAACATAAAGAATGCAAACTTATCTAAGTCTGAGCAGCGTCGACAAATTGACCTTGTTCAGTCAATGAACAGAGGAATCTTAGATCGAGTAGGGAAAAATAGTGAAATTGAGGGTGTAATACAAAGCTATGAATTGGCTTACCGGATGCAGAGCGCTGTCCCAACAGTCATGGATCTTAAAAAAGAAACTCAAAAGACTAGGGAAATGTATGGTCTTGATAATAAGGTGACAAGTAACTTTGGCACACAGTGCCTAATGGCTCGCAGGCTCGCAGAATCTGGGGTCAGATTCATACAGGTCACTCATAATGGCTGGGATCAACACAATGGCATAAGTACTAAATTAAAGAATAATGCTCTTGCCACTGATCGACCCATAGCGGCGCTCATGTCAGACCTCAAGGAAAGAGGCATGTTGAAAGACACCTTGCTGATTTGGGGCGGGGAATTTGGCAGAACTCCAGAAGCGCAGAACAAGGACGGAAGACGCCATAACAATAGAGGCTATTCAATGTGGATGGCTGGAGGAGGCGTCAAAGGTGGAATCCGTTACGGATCAACTGATCCTTTAGGTGACACCGCAGTTAGTGATAAGATGCACACCCACGACTTACACGCCACGGTACTTCATTTACTGGGGCTTGATCATACTAAGCTAACTTACCGGTACGCTGGTCGGGACTTTAGGCTCACTGACGTGTATGGTGAGGTTGCCCAAAAAATCATTGCGTAGGTGGTGAAGCGCTAATTGTTTTAATGCGTTGGGGCGAGAACTTTTCGGCTAATCAATGAAGATGCTGAGATATTATTATATTTTTTCATTCGGTATTCTTTTATCAATTAATATTGATGCTTCTGGTGAGGAGAGTAAGACCCTTCATTGGTCATTTCTGCCAATTCAGCGCGCCGATTTGAAGGAAGGCGATGCCAATCCGATTGATATGTTTTTAGCTGTAAGGCTTCAGGAAAATAAAATTGTCCCGAACCCGCAATCTGATCCGATTTCTTTAATTAGGCGTGTCGCAATAATACTTACGGGTTTACCTCCAGATTCAGAAAGAGTGGACTCCTTCGTTACTGACTACAATGACAATCCTATTTCAGCATATGAAGAGCTAGTGAATGAATTGTTAGAATCTAAGAAATTCGGTGAGAGGTGGGCTCAACATTGGCTTGATATTATTAGATGGGCTGAGACGAACGGCTCCGAGTCGAATTTGTATAGAAAAATGTCATGGATTTACCGTGATTACGTGATCAGATCTTTGAATGAGGATCTTCCTTACGATCAATTTGTTCGGGACCAACTAGCTGGTGATTTATTCGGTAAAGGAGATGCTACGGGCTTTCTTGTCGCAGGCTCACATGTTCCCGCTGCGACGGTAGGACAGATACCGGAGTCAATAAGGCAGGCAAGGGCTGACAGGCTGGATGAGATTATTCAGACGGTCAGCTCGTCCTTGCTGGGATTAACAATGAATTGCGCTCGGTGTCATGATCACAAATTCGATCCTATCACCATTGAGGATTACTACGCTATGAGCGGCATTTTCCAAGACGTTGAATTTGGAAGTCGATCACCAGAATATTCTTCAAATCACCCAAAAGTTATAGAGGCAAATGAGCTCCTTAAATCAATTAATGAGCAGAGGAAATATCTCGAATCCTCGGGTCCGTGGGAAGAGGACTGGGGAGGATACAGAGATGCGCGTTTTAAGCCCGTGAAGACCAAATCAGTTAAGATTCAATTCAAAACACCATACGTCGCTATCGATGAGGTCGAAATATTCGGCCCTAACGACCATGAGGAGAATTTTGCCTTGGCGTCAGCAGGTGCAAAAGTCGATGGACCGGATCACATGGCCGCTAACGGGAGATCAGGTGTTGGCAGAATCAATGATGGTGAGTATGGGACAATGGTTTGGAGGGCAAAGTCCCCTAAGGGTGTCAAAGAGAAGCCATGGGCAGTCATAACTTTTGCGGAACCTAAAACAATTAACCGTATCCGTATGAGCAGTAACCGCGAATACTATTATGAAACTGATTATCTTACAACAAAACCAAAGATTCAGTTCAGTACATACAAGGTACAAACATTAAAGCCAGAGGGGACATGGAGAACCGTCTCAGATACACATAGAATTTTGCAACTCTATAAGGAAAGTGAAAAGCGGAGAGCAGTTCGTGACAAACTTAATTCTCTAATCAGTGAGTATTCTGAAAAGTCACCAAGGCCAAGCTTCATAGGTCGGTTTATTGAGCCTAAGGTTTCCTATGTTCTGGAGAGAGGAAGCCCAGAATCACCCGGGCCCGAAGTTAACCCTGCGGCTCCTAGCATCTTTAACGGAAGTCTCGGTCTTAGTAACAAATCAGAAGGGAATATCAGAAGAAAGCGTTTTGCTGAATGGATAACATCACCGCAGAACCCTTTATTGGCACGGGTCATGGTTAACAGGATATGGCAAAATGTATTTGGAAAAGGATTAGTCCTCACTTCCAGTGATTTTGGAAGTGCCGGAACTGAACCGACTCATCCAGAGTTATTGGATTGGCTTTCATCTGAATTTATATCACCGCAAATGTCAGTAAATAAATCGTGGTCAATTAAGGGCATGATTAAGCTCATGGTAATGTCTGAAGCTTTTAAGAGATCAAGTGCATCAAATGCAAAGTCATTAACAAAAGATTCTTCCAATTCACTTTTATGGCGATACGAGGCAAAGAGAGTCGATGCTGAGGTGATCAGAGACAGTATACTTAAAGCTTCAGGGAAATTGTCAGAAACGATAGGAGGTAAGAGTTACAGGATTCATAACGTAAAGAAAACCTATGCGCAGTGGGAGGTAGTTGATAATTATGGGGATAAGACCTGGCGAAGAATGATATATCAGGAAAGGATGAGAAGGGTCGATGATAATTTATTTTCCGCTTTCGATTTCCCTGACTGTGGTCAAGTAAGGGGCAAGAGGCCAGTCTCGACGACTCCGCTTCAGGCATTGAATCTACTGAATAGTAAATTTATTACGCAACAATCAAAACTGATTTCTGAAAAATGTATCAATGATACGGATGATTTGAGATCAGCTGTCATGATGTGCTTTAAACTACTTTTAAACAGAAGCCCGCAACAAGATGAGTTGCAGTATTCGCTCGATGTGGCTCAGCAAAACGGGCTGAATTTTGTCTGTCGTGCTCTCATCAATTCTAATGAATTTGTGTTTATCCCATGAATCAGATCAATAGTATAAGTCCCATGGGTCGCTATTTGCTCAACCGCAGGGCAATGATGTGCGGTACTGGCTTGGCATTTGGAGGATTGGGGCTAACGGCCCTACTGGCTGATGACGGCGAGTTAAACTTCAGTGGAAAGAGCACTATTGTCCCTGACATTGACCCCAAAGAACCTTATCTTGCAAGGTCACCACATTTTACTGCCAAGGCAAAAAAAGTCCTTATGATTTACTGTCCAGGTGCAGTTAGTCATGTCGATACTTTTGATCATAAGCCAGCCCTCGAACGTCAACACGGCAAGAAGGCTGACTATATTCCCAAAGTGACTTTTGAGGGGCCTCCGGGCAATGTGGCCAAATCATTTTGGGAATTTAAGCCTAGGGGGCAGACCGGTAAAATGGTCTCTGATCTTTTGCCGAACATGGCTGAACTGGTCGATGATTTCTGCTTCTTTCATGCTCTCCACACGGAGACTGCGGCACACCCTCAAGGAGAAAACTTTTTTAATACAGGATTTACGATGGAAGGTTTTCCGTCGTTCGGTTCTTGGGTCACGTATGCACTGGGCACAGAAAATTCGGAACTGCCAGCGTTCGTTGCCATTAATGACCCGCGAGGACTGGCCCGTTCTGGAAAAAACAATTTCGGTAACGGTTTCCTTCCTGCTGCTTTTCAGGGCACCAATTTCAACTCAAAGAATCCTCCCGTTAATTTGAGTCGTCCTGATTCTTATTCATTGAGTCAGGACAGGAAATCCATTGATCTACTCAAGTTGCTAAATGAAAAGCACCTCAGCAGGTTCCCTGACGATGCTGACCTGGCGGCCAGAATTGCAAGTTATGAGTTAGCAGGAAAAATGCAGACATCTGTACCGGGAGTAATGGACTTGGCAAAAGAACCGGCATCAATTCATCGGGAATATGGAACAGATCAGGGAACCGAACTTAAGAAGGAATATGCAAAGAATTGCATTCTGGCTCGTCGTTTAATTGAAAAGGGGGTAAGAGTCGTTCAACTCTTTAACGGCAGTGATCCTTCTGGAGGTAACGGTATAACTAACTGGGATTCTCATTCTGATATCCTGAAAACTCATGCCATGCAGGCTGAGATTATGGATCAGCCGACCGCTGCGCTCATTCATGACATGAAGAGGAGGGGCCTCTTAGAGGATACCCTGATTGTTTGGTGTACAGAGTTTGGGAGAATGCCCTTCCTTCAGGGTAACGGGACTGGCAGGGACCATAATCCCGGTGCATTTACTTGTTTCATGGCCGGCGCAGGAGTCAGGAAAGGATTCAGTTACGGTCAGAGTGATGAGTTTGGTTTCAAGGCTGTTTCTAACAGGACCTCAGTCTTTGACTTCAATGCGACAATGTTGCATTTGCTAGGAATAGATCACGAGAGACTGACATTTTATCATAACGGGCTGGAGAGGCGCTTAACGAATGTGCATGGTCATGTGATAAATGAAGTGCTTTCCTGAATTTTATAGGAATAATTTTATAGGTCATTTTTGTTTTATATGGATGGTTTTTTTGATAAAAAAAGACCCCAATATACATTCACCGTAATTACACATGAAATCTCCACTCACAAATTTAGCAATTATATGTACCCTCAGTCTGTTCAATTTCGGTACAACTAATATTACTCAAGCGGCTAACTATCAGGCCACTGTAATAAAGCTCAAGCCTACCTATTATTACGAACTGAACGAGACGGACACCGAGAGTGGAGTCATGGACACAATGGGCAACGCTCCAAAAGCTGGAACCTACAATGGTGATTATGGTTTTGGTGGTCCTGAAGTCGGTGGTCCTGGAGCCCTTACCGTGTTCAGTGCCGATGATTTTGAAGGCATTCCTGTTCCAGGTCTAGGAGGTGAGGATAACCTAGCTCATTACAGTAATAATTCAGGTCACATCATACTTGGTGACGGTAACCTTTATGGATCCAGTTCAATTACAGTTGCCCTCTTTTTTAAGGCCGGGCCAGCTCAGGGCGGAGACAGGCTGTTCACAAACAATTTATCAGATCCCACTAAGAGTTTTCAGGTCAACGTTGCCAATGATGGCATGGTTTTGGCAGTGGACCCGAGTCAGACAGGATTTAATGCTGAGAGGACTCTGTTCATGGAGGATAATAGTGGGCCTGACCGCAGGTTGATCAAGTCTGAATCAGGATGGTTTCATGTCGTTGCCTCTACTTATGGATCATCTGGACCTGAACGTGCCGCCAATTTTAAATTATGGATCAATGGTGTTGACCGTACTGAAAACCTTCAGCCCAATGTGACTGGTTGGGGAATTGATACCGGACTAGCTAAGATAGGTGGCAGAAAAGCTGACCCTGCACATTCAACGACTCATTCAGGGGCTCAGGACGAGGTAGCCATATGGCTCGATAGGGTTCTCACTGATGATGAAGCTCGTTCACTTTGGGAGGCAGCAATTACAGAGAAAAAAATACCTTTATTAATTCAGGACGTTGAACTGCATCGTGGAAAGACCACTAATGCAGTTACTGTGACATGGAATTCTCGAAGGGGCAGAGTCTATGGTGTTTATTCTACGACAAATCTTCAAAACGATGAGTGGGAGGAGTTAGATGATGGGATCGAAAGTGAAGGGGAAAGTACTTCATTCAGAGATGAGGGTATTCCACTAACTGACCAAAAGAGGTTCTACAAAGTGATGGAGCTGGAGTAACCTTTATGTGGTTCATTCAGGCATGCACGTACTGTCTTTTGGCATTTGTTTGTTGCTGTAATCATAAAGAGCATAAGAAACCTTCAATAAATAGTACAATTTCCAAGACGGTTTCGTGGGATTCTCCTATTCATCTATTGAATTCGCTTTTATCTGATCCTGATTTAGAAACAGAGAATATTGATGAAGCTTTCAGATCTGATTTACAATTCGGGGACTGGAAGAAGGACTTTCCCGAACAAATGATGGAGTGCGCATCCAATTTTTCCTTAGATTTTGGCCGTGAAGTAACTGCGGATGTTTTTACGCATTGGGCGCAACAAAGCTATGATAACTCAGTATTTTATATTGAAAATAAATTAAATGAGTCAAATCTCAAAGATTCAGCGATAATAGGTATGGTTAACGGTCTGAGGGTTGAACAGCTCTCAGTGGCAGTTTCTTGGGCTCATGAAATATCAGACCAATCAGTACGCCAGCAATTGCTTGAGTCACTGGCTACCCAATGATGTCAATTATGTCGTTCTGACTTTTTTGCCGTTTAGGATTGTTCCGATGAAAGAGTACCGGACCAGGTACCGGTAAGTTAATAATAGGATTGCAGCTGTGATAGCGCAGATGAAGGGAAACTTTATGATGATGGGTATGTCCCAATCTGAGAGTATAATTTGTATGGCAATGATCAGGGGTTGGTGTGCGAGGTAAAGCCAATAAGAGGAATCTGAAACGAACCTCACTACTCTACTCTCACCGGCAAAGAAAAAACGGAAAAATCCGATGAATCCAAATGTCATGAGCCAGCAGTAAATTGTTGCGATTAGTGCTCGTTTAACATAAATCCCATCCTTCTCCTGATCTAGGCTGTTAAAGGATTCCTGGACTGACTGAATTGCAGGCGCCAAAAATGCGAGTGGGCCATCCAATCCTTTTCTTAAATTTAACCACTCAGGGCAGGGCTTTTTGTATTCACTTATTG
>MDTE01012517.1_pt1 | contig 11432 bp, 12 predicted proteins | sample 811231 | NCBI WGS metagenome assembly MDTE01 (sample SAMN05326651, study PRJNA326480) | marine metagenome | isolation source: seawater | place: Indian Ocean: Red Sea | collected 2010
GATAAATTCTTCCTGTATCCAGTTGAAAAAGATTATATTCTTTTGCAATTAATCTTGCCTGAGTACCCGCACCTGCTGCGGCTGGAGAGTCAATTGCAACAGTGATAATTTTTTTTTTATATTTCAATTTATTTTTGCCCCAAGTTTTCTTAAAATTTTTAAAAAAGATGGAAATGAAGTGTTGATTGAGTCTTTATCATTTATAACCCACATATTGCCACCAAATGTTAGTGCAGCAATAACAGACATCATGAATATACGATGATCCTTCATAAAATTTTTAATGTGAAATTTTCTATCTAACTGTAAATGTGAATTACCGTAAATTTCAATATCATTGTTTTTTCTTTTTACTTTTATTCCTATCATTTTCATAAATTTAATAGCTATATCAAGTCTAGGACTTTCTTTTTTATTTAATTCATCAAGATTTTTAAATTTAGATATTCCATTTGACTTACATGCTACTAAAAAAATTAACAAAAATTCATCAATAGCCGAACTATTTAAATGTGGTTTACAATTAAGTGGTTTAAATTTACTTACACTTTTAACTTTAATATCTCCAATTTTTTCTCCTTTATATTCTCTTTTGTTTATTATTTTAATTTTTGCATTCATTTGATTTAATATCGAAATTATTCCAATTCTAGAAGGATTTACATTTATATTCTTAATTATTATTTCTGAATTTTTAGATAACAAAGTGAGTACTATAAAAAAAGATGCAGAACTTATATCTCCTGGAACTATATAATCAAATCCTCTATATTGACATAAGCCTCTAATATCAATTAAGTCGTATTTTTTCTTTTTATCAATTTTAATTGGATAATTTAAATTTTTTAGCATCACCTCCGTATGATTTCTGCTTTTCACAGCCTTAACCTTTGTGATTCCAGGTGTATTTATTGCACTTAGTATAATGCAGGTCTTTATTTGAGCACTACCCTTGTCTTCGAAGAAATTTATTGGTCGAATTAACTCCGACCCTTGAAAATCTACAGGCAACATTCCTTTTTTAGATTTTATATTCATTCCAAATAATTTTAATGGCTTAATGACTCTGGAAAAGTCTCTTTTTGATAAACTTTTGTCTCCAATTAACTTTAATTTTTTATTTGATGCAGAACATAATCCAATTATACATCTAGCGAGAGTTCCAGAATTACCAGCATCTAAAACAGTATTTTTTTTAATTTTAAATCCGTTAATGCCTACACCATAAATTTCAACATAATTTTTTTTTTTTTTAAAGTTAACTCCTATTTTTTTTATTATATTAAGAGCATTATTAACATCCTCAGAGTCGAGTAAATTGAAAATTCTGGATCGTCCGAGACCTATTGAGGCCAATAACACACATCTAATGCTTATACTTTTATCGCTAGAGACGTATATTTGATTTTTAAAAGGTCTAATTTTTTCTTTAATTTTTACTTGATCTCTCACGATAAATTAAATTTTAAAACCTTCACCAAAATAAGCCTCAATTGCTTTGTTATTTCTTACAAGTTCTTGCGGGGTGCCTTTAGCAATTATTTCGCCTTCTGATAATACCATTGCAGAGTCAACACAGCCTAACAAATCTCTGCTACTGTGGTCAGAAATAGAAACAGAAATTCTCTCAAACATTTGCAAGCTTACAATAATTTGTTGTATCATTCTTACACTTTGAGGGTCTAAAGCAGCAAAAGGTTCGTCCAAAATTAAAATCCTAGTGTTTTTAACCATTGCCATTGCAAGAGTAAGCTTTCTGACTTGTCCACCTGACAAGTATTTTGATTTTAATTTTATTACATTTTGAAGTTCAAATTTCCTAATTAAATTATTAATTTTTGAAAATCTTTCATTTTTATTTTTTATATGTAGTTCTGCAATCGCCATTAGATTGTCATGAACAGTTAAGTCAGACCATGACCCTCCATATTGTGGAACCCAAGATATACCAAACTTTGAACACCTTAAGTGGGTTGGAATGTTGGTTGCATCGATACCGTCAATAATTATTTTTCCAAAAGTTGGTTTAACAAGACCAATTATCGTGTGATAAATAGAACTTTTTCCAGCTCCATTTGGACCTAGCAATCCGCAAATTTCTGATTTTTGTATATTGAGATTAAGTTTTTCAACAATTTGTCTATTACCATAAGAAATACTTAAATCTTTTAATTCAATAATAGGATTTTCTTCTTTAAATGATTTAATTCTAAATTTTTTAATTAACGAATTCATATTTGCTAACAAACTTTACTTTATCTTTTTTATTATTCATACCCATCTGTATATCGCCGCTTATCATATTAATTGATACTTTGTCAGTATTTAAATTAAAATTATTAGTATTAAAAACAACTTTATTATATATTTTTGAAATTTTTTCTGAAAAGATCAAATCAAAATTTTCTGATTGAATGAAATTGTCAAGATAATTTATCTCAACATTATTATAAAAAAAAGTATCATGATTTTGTTTGTTATAAGTGGCATTTTTTGAATTAATATAAATTATACCTTTATTTCTGAGGTTAATAACAGAAATGACACCTTGTAATTGAACTTCATTTTTTTTATCCTCATCTAATTGAATAGTGGCGTTTTGGGCATTCAAATAGTAAGAATTCCCCTCGTTATCAACTGAACTGTATTCTATATTGTTTAATTCAGTTTTATTAGTTTTTTTTTTTAGATTTATATTTTGATCAGACAATTCAACAATTTCTGGTTTTGTATTATTTTGCTTTAAAAAACTATAGTAGAATACACTTAAAATTATGACTATAATTATAACCAGTCCTATTTGTAAGTAAGATTTTATATTCATTTTTAAGAAATATTGGCATTTAGAATTTTATGCACAGTAATTAATCCAGAAACTTTTTTTCTGTTACTTTTAAAGACGCAAAGTGCTGTAATTTTTTTACTATTCATTATTGAAAGTGCCTCAGCTGCTAGAATTGTTTCTTTGATCATTATTGGGTTTTTTTTCATTACTTCTTTTATAATTAAATCGTTTATATTTTCGCTTCTATAAGAAATTCTCTTTAGGTCTCCATCTGAAATAATTCCAGATATATAATTTTTTTTGTTTCTTACTATTAAAACACCAAGATTTTTTTGATTAAAAATTTTTAATGCTGATTTAATTTTTAAATTTTCATTCACATATGGAATTTCTTTTCCTTTGTACATTATTTCTTCAACAGTTTTTAGTTTTGCCCCCAAACTTCCGCTTGGATGAAATTTTTTAAAATCAATTTTAGAAAAATTTCTTCTATTTATAGTGGCTATTGCTAACGCGTCCCCAAAACATAATTGTATTGTTGTGCTTGAAGAAGGTATATAGTTTCCAGGTCCAGCCTCAACTACTGTAGGCAGCAAAAAATTTAAGTTACTCGATCTATAAAGTAAAGAATTTTTTTTTGACGTTATTCCTATTAACGTGATATTTCTATTTCTCTTTGTATATTGAATGATATTTTTTAATTCAGCACTTTCTCCACTATGACTAATTAGAATAACAATATCATTGGAGCTAATCATACCCAAATCTCCATGTGAACAAGAGCCCGCGTCAACAAAAAATGACGCAACCCCTAAAGACGAAAGTGTAGAAGAAATTTTTTTCGAAATAATACCAGATTTTCCAACCCCGGAAAAAATTACCTTTCCTTTGCATTTTAAAATTGAATTTACAATTTTATCGAATTCATGATTAAGTGATCTCTTTAATTTTTGTAAAGCTTTTATTTCTGCACGAATTACATCCTTGCCAATAAGAAAAAAATTATTTTTCATAAATAATTTAATGAGACCAAATATCTTCTGTAAATGATGCCAAATCTAAGTCAACCCTTGTTTGTAAAAATTTAATTGATTTTGTATATAATTCATATCTTTTTTCTCTTACTAAAATTTCTTTAAGGGCCAAATATATTTTATGAAGGTATATTACATCATTCGCACAATATTTTAGTTGTTTCTCATTAAGAATTCCTCCAAAATCGGTACTTTGCTGTTGTTTGCTTAGTTCAATTCCAAGAAATTCTTTTGCAAGATCTTTTAATCCGTGTTTATCAGAATAACTCCTCGCAAGCTTACTCATTGTACGTGTGCAATTTACATTTTCAACACTAATATTTAAATATTTTTTTATAAAAGTCATATCTGCCCTTGCGTAATGAAATATTTTTTCTATATTTTTATTAGATAAGATTTTTTTTAAATTTGGTGCATCATAATTATCTCTATTTAGTTGAACAATATGTGCATCATTATTTCCAGTAGAAATTTGTACCAAATATAACTTATCACGATTTACGTTTAGTCCTGAAAACTCCGAATCCACCGCTAAAGACTTTTTGTCTCCTAGCATTAATTCATCTGGTAAATCATTCTTATGTAATTTAATATCGATATTCATAAAATATATATATATGAAACCAAAAGAAATTCTAGTTTTTGGAGGATCTGGTCAATTAGGTAGGCATTTATTGCGAAAATTAACTAGATTGAATTTTAAAGTTACTGTTGTAACTAGAAACATACATAGAAAAGGATATATCTTAAAAAGCCAGGCAAATGCTGGATGGTTAGATATTGTTGAAATTTCTACCTTTGATAATGAAAGATTAAATAAAGTTTTTGAAAACAAAGATATTTGTATAAATCTAATTGGTATCTTAAACCAAAAAAATAAAAACTCTTTTGAAAACATACATAGAATTTTACCTAAAAAACTAGCTGAATTATCTAAAAAAAATAATTTAAAACAATTTATACATATATCTGCGCTAGGAATTGAAGGTGTATTAAAAAGTAAATATGCTTTAAGTAAAATTAGTGGCGAGGAAGAGATAAAAAAAATTTTTAAGAATTATATTATACTAAAACCATCACTTATTTATAGTGTAAATGATAAATTTACAACAATGTTAATGAGTATGCTGAAATTCTTGCCAGTATTCCCAATCTATTATAATGGAAAAACAGCATTTTACCCCATACATGTAACTGATATGTGTGAAATCATAGAAAATATAATTTTAAAAGAGTCTATTTGTGAAACTATTGAGTGTATAGGCCCAGAAAAACTAACTTTTAAGAAAATTTTAGAAAAACTTATAAAGTCACTTGATGTAAAAAGATTTTTATTACCTTTGCCGTTATTCTTTGCAAAATTTTTGGCAAGTTTCTTTGAAACTATAATGAAAAATCCTATTTTAACTAAAGATCAATTAGTATTATTAAATTTTGATAATTCACCATCTGGAAAATATAAGACAAATATAGATTTAAATTTAAACTCAAATTTAAAGTATTTCGATGAGGAAATTTTAAAATATTCCTATATGTGGAAAACCAATGGTGAGTTCTCTAAGAAGAAGATATAAATAAAAAATTAAATAATGTTTTAGGCTGATTTAACTTTTTTTTCTATGAATGAAGGCACATCCTCATCTTTAAATGGCAAGTCTTCTTTTTTACCTTTGGGCTGATAAACAATCATGAGATGTAAAGGGCAATATGAAAATTTCTCTACTGTCTTTCTACCACAGAATGAAGAGCCCTTAACATCTGGATGCCCTTCCATATACTTACAAGTATTTTCATTTAAATCTTCTAGGCTTATATTTTTTGCTTCCTCAAAGTTTTTATCTAAAAGCAAGCTTCTGAATCTAGTTTTTCTTGTGTTATTGCTAATTTTTTTTGTTTCAGAAGATTCATTTTTGTTAAATTTATAATTTATATTTCTTGTTTTAATTTTTGTTGATAAATTTAGTCTGTGAGCTTTACCAATTACTGCATTCCTGCTTACACCACCAATAAGTTCAGCTATTTGGGAGGCAGTTTTTCCCTTTCCCCATTCATTCCTTAAAATATCAATTTTTTTGTTATCCCAGCTCATAAAGTACTAAATATAGTGTATATATTTTAAATTTATACAATATTATGTAACTCATAATTTAAGGTTTTTAGCAAGTTTTTTTTCTTTTTTTTACACAGTTTTTTTTAATATTAAAAAGATTAACCTTTGGTTGCATTTTATTTAAGTCAATATGATTTAAATGTATATAACATTATTACAAAATTTATGAGCGCATTAGCAAATAATTATAATAGAAGGAAAATATCCTTTAAATACGGAAAAGGCAGCTTCTTATACTCAACCTCAGGTAAAAAATACTTGGATATGATCGGGGGCATTGCTGTACTTTCACTTGGCCATTCTAACCCAGATTTAATTAAAGCATTAACTAATCAAGCAAGAAAAGTTTGGCATATATCAAATGCATTTCTTGCCCCTGAGGGTGAAAAATTAGCTAAAAGATTAACAAAAAACACATTTGCTGAAAAAGTAATGTTTGTTAACTCAGGAGCAGAGGCAACAGAGGCCAGTATTAAGGTGGCAAGAAAATATTTTGCTTCACAAGGAAAAAAGCAAAAAAATAGAATTATTTGTATAAAAAATTCTTTTCATGGAAGAACTATTGCTGCAATTAGTGCAAGTGGATCAAAAAAAATGACAAATGGTTTTGGACCAAATGCACCAGGATTTGACCATTTTGTATTTGGTGATCATAGAAAATTAAAAAAACTAATCAATAAAAGAACAGCCGCAATTATGGTTGAACCAATAATGGGAGAGGGTGGAATAAAAGCTATTCCAGATTGGTGTTTAAGAGAATTAAGAAAAATTTGTAACAAAAAGAAAATACTTTTAATTCTTGACGAAGTCCAATGTGGCATAGGCAGAACTGGTAAATTTTTTGCATTCGAACATGCCAATGTAAAACCAGATATAGTACCAATAGCAAAAGGAATTGGAGGTGGTTTCCCAATTGGCGCAGTTTTGATGACAAATAAAGTTGCAAAATATATGACGCCCGGTACGCATGGATCTACCTTTGGTGGAAATCCCCTAGCAATGTCAGTAGGAAATGCAGTTTTAGATCAAGTATTAAAAAAAAACTTTCTTAAAAATATATCAAAACTATCAAAATATTTTTTTCAAGAACTTAACAAAATTAAAAATGAATATCCAAAAATTATCAAAGAAGTTCGAGGCAGAGGTTTCTTGATAGGTCTTCAATTATATTTTGATCAATCTAAATTTATCAGAGCTTTAGAAAAAAACTACTTGTTAACTATTAGAGCAGCAGAAAATACAATAAGAATCTTGCCACCACTAAATGTTTCAAAAAAAGAAATAAATTTAGCTCTTAAAATCATCAAAAAAGTTTGTAAAAATTATAAATAGTTATGAAAAACTTTATTAATCTTAAAGATATCCCAGCTAGTGATTTAAGAAAAATTTTGAATGATGCAAAAAAAAGAAAAAATAAAAGAAAAAAACTAAATAAACTTGATGTAGATAAAGATAGGCCTTTGAAGGGAAAATTACTAATTCAAATGTATGAAAAGCAAAGTTCAAGAACAAGACTGAGTTTTCATATCGCTATTAATCAATTAGGTGCTAACTCAATAACTGTGAAAGCAAATGAATTACATTTAGGTAAAGGTGGTGAAAGCTTGGTAGATACTGCAAAAATACTATCAACATATGGAGATGGATTTTTGTTAAGAACAGATAGTGACAAAAAAATTGAAGATTTTAGCAAAAATTTAACGATACCAATTATTAATTTATTAAGTCCCAGCTCTCATCCTTGCCAAGTACTTTCGGATGTATTTACGGTTGAGGAAATAAAGAAGATGCCAATATCTGAATTAAATATATGTTGGATTGGAGATTGTAATAACGTTTTGAATTCATTGATTGCTGCATCGGTTAAATTTAAATTTAATCTAAATATTGGTTGCCCAAAAAATTATAGTCCTCCTAAGTTTATTCTAGATTGGGTAAAAAAAAATAACAGAAAAATTAATATTTTTAATGATGCAAAAAATGCAGCAAAAAATGCAGATGTAGTATTTTCAGATAAGGTAGTTTCTATTAATGATAAAGGAAGTAAAATAAAAAAAATAAGAGATTTTAAAAATTTTAAAATAAACAAAAGTTTGATGAAGGTAGCTAGACTGGGATCAATATTTTTGCACTGTCTACCAAGAGGAAATGAGGTTACAGATGATGTATTTTTAGGAGAGCAGTCTAGGGTTTGGCAACAAGCTATAAATAGAATTCATGTTCAAAAAAGTATTCTTCTTTATAGTTTCGGAATGTTACGGTAATGGAAGTGGATTATCAGAATATTGATTCAAAAATAAAATAACAGAAGCCCTATCTTTTTCTTTTCTTAGTCCAGCAAAACTCATCTTTGTACCTTTTATCCATGCTTGAGGTTTTTTAAGATATCCATTCATCTCTTCAAAGGTCCATTCTTTGTCATAGCCAGTTAAAGCTTGTGAATATTTATAATCATCTATTGCAGCAACTTTTCTACCCAAGACCCCGTAAAGAGCTGGCCCAATTTTGTTTGGACCTCCTTTTTCAACCACATGGCAAGCAGAACATTTTTTGAATACGCTTGCTCCATGTTCAACACTACCCAAAGCTAGCAAAGCAGCAATATTAATTTCTTCAACTGTTTCAGTTTTTGTTTGGGATATTTGAGTTCCATTACCACCCTCAGGTAATTCAACTTTATAACCAGCATTTTCAGGTTTATCTATTTGGAAAATTAAGTTAGATATTTTACCAATACCAATAAATAATAGAGCTATTAAGAGTATCGAAGCTACTATTTTATTTATTTCAAATGAATCCATGTTATTTATTTTTCTTCGTCGTATAACATGTTAAACAAAAAAGATAATATATAATTATTGTAATTTAAGCGGCCGAAAGACGCATAAATACTTAATATTTATGGCTAAAACTATTATTTTAATACCTTCAAGATTAAGCGCAACTAGATTGCCAAATAAGCCTCTTCTTAAAATTAACAATAAATCGTTAATTTGTCATGTTTATGAAAAAGGGAAGTCTACAAATGTAGGCGAGGTTTATGTTGCCACAAGTGATCAAGAAATTTTCGATGAAGTTACAAAAAATAATGGCAAATGCATTCTTACAGAAAAAGAACACCACACTGGTACAGATCGTATATTCGAAGCATTTGAAAAGCTTAAACTTAGTAATATCGATTATATAATTAATCTACAAGGGGATGAGCCTTTAATAAATAAAAATGATATTATTAATTTAAATAATTTAGCTATAAACAACAATTCTGAGATTGCTACTCTCGCCTGCAAAATAGAAAGTAAGGACATGCAAAATAAAGATATTGTTAAAGTTATTTGTAATGAAAATTTAGAGAACAATATTTATTCTTCTGCTCAAAAATTTTTAAGATTGGTAAATAATCAGAATTTTGAGAATATATACCATCATATTGGAATTTATATTTATAAAGTTTCTATATTGAAGAAATTTGTTGCTCTAAAGCAATCACCTAATGAGATTAATCTTAAATTAGAGCAACTTAGGGCACTTGATAATAATATTAAAATTGATGTAGTCTATGCAAATTCCACACCAGTTGGTGTAGACACAGAAGAAGATTATCTGGAAATAAAAAAACTTATGGAATATAAATCATAATTATGAAAATTGCTTACCAAGGTATTCCAGGTAGTTATAGTGAAAGCTGCGCAAAAAAAAACTATCCAGGCTGTGAAACAATTTCATGCAAAACATTTGATGAATGTTTTGAAATGGCAAATAATAACAGCGAAATAAAAACAATAATACCAGAGTCAAACAAAACAACAGGTAATATAGGCATAGAATATTTAATATTTAAGTTCAGGCTTAATATTTATGCTGAACACTTTTATAAAATAAGTCATAACTTATTAGGTATTAAAGGAAGCAAAATGGAGAATATAAAAGATGTTTACTCTCACGCTCAGGCTTTAAGTCAATCTTCGATATTTATTAAGAAAAATAATTTAACTGAGCAGGTTAGGGCTGATACGGCAGGTTCCGCAAAATATATTTCTGAAACAAATGACAAAACAAAAGCGGCAATCGCATCAAGCTTAAGTGCAGAAATTTATAATTTAGAAATTATTGAAAAAGACATTCAAGATAATAAAGAAAATTTTACAAGATTTATTTTAATGGGAAAAGATGCGCTGCAACCAGAAAATGATAATAGGCCATATATTACATCTTTTTTATTTAAGTTAAAAAGTAAACCTGCGGCTCTTTATAGTGCACTTCAAGGTATGGCTATAAATGGAGTTAATATGATCAAACTTCAGAGCTTCCCAGAGAAAAATTCTTTCTCGTCTTATTTTTTTCTATGTGAGGTTGAAGGACATTTAAATCAGCAAAAAATTAAAAATTCTTTAGAAGATTTAAATTATCATTGTGAAGATATGAGTGTTTTGGGGGTTTTCGAGGCAGATAAGCTTAGAAAAAAATAAGATATCATATTGAAGATTTCAAATTATTACTGATATAATGAAGCGGGTCAGTCAGGTGAAGTTACGGCGAACCCCGTGAGGCTCGAAAGAGAGAAGCGGTAACCAGTATTTTTTCAGGTTGATTGGCCCTTATACAATATGTCAGAAAGCACAAAAGTATTAGCCTTAAAATATAGACCTCAAACTTTTAATCAACTAGTAGGTCAAAAAGTGATTGCTGAAAGTATTTTTAACTCCATAAAAAATAATAAGATACCAAATGCATATATGTTTTTAGGAATTAGAGGTAGTGGTAAAACTAGCACTGCAAGGATTGTAGCTAAGGCATTAAACTGTGAAAATGGTGTAGAGAATTTATGTACAAAAAATTTTTGTCAAAGTTGTAAATCTATTATTGATGGAAACAATATAGATGTACTAGAAATAGATGCTGCTAGCAAAACTAGCGTTGATGATGTCAGAGAACTAATAGAATTTGCTAGATATAAGCCTACAAATGCAAAATATAAAATATTTATTTGTGATGAAGTGCATATGTTCTCTAAATCAGCATTTGCAGCATTATTAAAAACATTAGAGGAACCACCTCCGTACCTAAAATTTATTTTTGCAAGCACAGAAGTTAAAAAAATACCTGTAACAATAATATCAAGATGTCAAAGATATGATCTTTCAAGAGTTAATACAGACGAATTATTTAGTTACTTGGTTGAAATTAAAAAAAATGAAGGTGGAAGAATTTCTAACGACGCAATTAAATTAATTGTAAAATTATCAGAGGGATCAGTTAGAGATTCCCTTTCATTGCTTGATAGAGCAATGTTGGTTGAGAATAATGGGAAAGAACTTGATTTATTTAAAGCACAAAAAATTTTTGGTTACTTCGAAAAAACTATTTTAATTGACTTAATTGAACAAATTGTAAATGGGAATGAAGAGAATGTTATTAATTTATATAGAAGAATTTATGACGCTGGAGTGGAGCCTAAAATATTTCTAAATGAATTCTTAGAAACGCTTTATTATATAAAAAA
>MDTE01051404.1_pt1 | contig 11432 bp, 8 predicted proteins | sample 811231 | NCBI WGS metagenome assembly MDTE01 (sample SAMN05326651, study PRJNA326480) | marine metagenome | isolation source: seawater | place: Indian Ocean: Red Sea | collected 2010
AATTGGTTCGGCACACCACCGACCACACCATTCTGGGCAGAGGCCACGACCTGCGGCAACTCCCATTCGGCGCCATTATAGCGCGAATAATAGAGGCTATTGGATACGCCGACTGCCCCCAAGGGCGTCGACATCTTTGCAGCACCATAGGTCGGCCCCGCGGAAAACACGATGTGGATATCGCCGCGCTCGCCGTTTATACGATCATCGACAACGGCGGCCACGCGGTCCGTATACGCCCAATCATCTTCAATTTGGAACTGAGTGTCGTTGGCGAAAAGACCGTGATCACCACCAGCGCCAGAGGCAGGATAAAGAGACGTACTCCCCCCCTGCGGGAAAACATAGGACTCGCCCCCCCAGCTTGCATTCCCGCCGATCAGACCATTATAAACATAGCTATTCCAGGCGATATTTTCATCTGCCCGCGGATTAGCAGCCGTCGCATCGGTATGCTTCCACAAGACGTAAACCCTGTCGGGCGTCCTCTCGCGATCAACAACCACTGTCGGGAAAATATGCACTAAATTGTCTTGGTCCGCCCCAATGGTAAATGTTGTGCCATTAGTAAAATCAGAGGCATCAGCACCGTAATTATTACTAATATCCGCGTCGAAACTACCTACGGTAGCACCATCGGAACCTTGACTCCAACCAGTCGTTCCGGTTACACTCCAATCAGCGGCCGGAACAGTCTTGTGCCTCATTTCTTCATCACTATTGGTCGGAACAAAGTAGACCACGTGAAGCACGTCGTCGTCGCCGATTGCAATATCAGGAGCGACCTCAGCCTGACCAGCATCTATAGTGACCCTCACACCACCCAGACTACCCACCGTACCCTCTCCTCCAATCCGTACCGGTTGGGCCGAACCCAATTGTAAACTATCGGAGTCCATCTTCGCCAGTATCACATCGGAAGTCGCGATAGCATTCATGCCTCGCTGATAGACGATGAAGATATCGTCTGTGGAGGTAATATCCATCCGCGGAAATGCCGTTTTGCGTCCCGGATAAGCTGCTGCAGCGGCGATCGTCGTAGTATCATTCACAACCACCGCGTTATTGGCCGGCAACCAGGAACTACCACCATCATTGGAATAATTGAAATAGATGTTGTTGGCGTTACTGCTACCAGTGCTGGTTTTTCTCTGGGCGGCACCATACCCTGGACCACTACCATCAGCCGAATTATCCATCGCGTAAACCACGCGCGGATTCCCCTTGGAGTCGACCACCAGATCAAGCGTCGAGAATCCACTGGTCATTGAAAAATTGGGCGTGATTAGATCGAAACGCAAGGCTCCCGACACAGAAACCGTATCGGTAAAACTCAAACCACCATCAAAACTCTTCGAATAAACAACGCCGTAAGCCGGAGTAGTCGTAGCATCCGCACCGACCCAACCGCGCTGCTGGATCCAGGCGCGGTGGACAACGCCGTTATCATCCAAAACAACGGCCTGGTCCATCGTCCCGGCCGTATTAGCATTGGAGAAAAAGGGAACTGCCCGCTCGACCTTCTGGAAATTCCCGATGACGGGATAGGTCGAATTGGCTGGTTCGTTGAGATCTACCAGAATGGAGATCTCATTCCCAGTCGAAAATCGGGTGGTCTTCGTGCTGTCACTGATCACGAAACCAGCCGGAGTATTGTTTTCGAATATCGGCTGGGCGAAAACCGCGTTGCCCATACCAATGAAGAAAACAATCATCAGCATGCAAAAAGCATTACGCCTTGAACTCATAATGAAGCACTCCTTCCATGGACACAACTGCACTTGCTGAAAGCGGAACTTCGCTGGTATCGGCCAATTTCCCTATCAACCTGCAACCAGCTTAAATGCGTCTAAGAAGATCAAGCCCTCGCCCCCACGAGGCCCCGACCTTCGGCCTAACTAATGATTAACTCATCTGCTGTACAGGAACACACCTCCCACAAGTTATTATAATTAAACAATTTGAATTTATAATCGATTTTGACATCTAATTGCTATAACCTGCGTAAAAATCGCACTATCTATTAAAACTTCAGATCCTTAATTTTACTTATCGGCAAATAGACTCCCAAACTTCAAAATTATTTTCCTTTTTAGCTATGCACGCAAAGAGAAAAAGGCCACCCACACTTCTAGTGAGTCGCACTTGACCTTTAAGTCTATCTATATATCGGCCGTTCTTATTCATATTGCTTTTATTATGAAACTATTGGTAAAAACTCCATCCATCCTCTGACTATTCCGTCCCTGCGCCCTGGATAACCTTGCTCGATCAGCTCATCCTCTGTATATTCATTCGATTATTTTGCATCGACCAGGGTGAGCGGAGCCGGTTCGTCTTTCCCGAGAGTCACCGGCTTCGCCTTCCGCTTTCAGACTAAGTTGTGTCCCGGTTGTGATTGCCGGACGCGATCGACTTGGGGTCGCTTTTTGGGGGTGCGACCCCAGACCCTTTGGCGTCCGCTGTCCTAATGGGACTTGAACTTGTCGAGACCGGTCGGAGCAAGCAACGTGCCAATCGCATACTGCCCGCTTCCTCCGATACGACTTAAGGGTTGTTTGTTCTCAACTTATGAGCAGATCAATTTATGATCGAAGGTCTTTACAGAACTGGAATTTTTTGCCCGGTTCTCAGCTAAAGGAGTGCAAGATTGCCAAAACTTAAATCCGCCAAAAAACGTCTGCGCACCAATGCCAAAGCCTATGAGCGCAACCGCGCCATCCGCTCGCGAATGCGCACCGCGGTAAAAAGAGTCCTCCAGGCTCCGGACAAAGCCACTGCCGAAACAGCCCTACAAGCGGCAATATCGGTCGTCGACAAAACCGCGCGCAAGGGCATCATCCACAAAAATGCCGCCGCTCGCTATAAGTCACGACTGAGCCGCTCTGTGCAGGGCATGGCATAAGCCACCCTTCTATTAAACGAATAAGCTCGCCATTCTCCACCGAATGGCGAGCTTATTTATGACTGATATGCCTCAGCACTGGCCCTCCTGCTGGTTCGCACTCTCCTCTCCAAGCAACTTTTCTATTCAAAAGCCCGCGTGCTCAGGTAGCGCAACCCGCTATCACAGAGGATGGTGACCACTCGCGCATCAGGCCCCAACTCGCGGGCCACTTCCGCCGCCACAAAAGCATTAGCACCAGCCGAGATCCCCACCAGCAAGCCCTCTTCACGCGCCAGGCGGCGGGCCATCTCGTAGGCGTTGTCATCCTCGATAACCCGCACCTCATCGATTAGCTCGCGGTTGAGGATCTGCGGTACAAAACCGGCGCCGATACCTTCTATATAGCTGAAACCGGGCTCCCCGCCAGAGAGTATCGGCGATCCGGCTGGCTCTACCGCGATAACGCGAACTTCTGGCCGTACTTCTTTAAGCACTTCGCCGACGCCGGTGACCGACCCCCCGGTGCCCACCCCGGCGACGAAAGCATCTATAGGGCCGTCCAGCTGTTCGAGGATCTCGCGACCGGTCGTGCGGCGGTGCACTTCGGGATTAGCCAAGTTCATAAACTGCTGCGGCAAGAAGTAGTCGGGATGCTCTCGCTTGAGTTCGAGGGCCTTGTCGATTGCCCCTCGCATACCCGTTGCCGCCGGAGTCAATACCACCTCCGCACCATAAGCCTGCATTTGCAGGCGGCGTTCGCGACTGGCGGTATCGAACATCGTGACAATGAGCCTGTACCCTTTATAGGCGGCCACCATCGCCAGACCAATACCGGTATTGCCGCTGGTGGGCTCGACGATCGTGCCACCGGCTTTGAGCACACCCTGCTCTTCTGCGGCCTCGACCATCGCCAGAGCGATGCGATCCTTAACACTGCCGCCCGGATTGACCGCCTCGAGTTTACCCCACACTTCAGCCGCCCCCTCCTCGACAACCCGGTTGAGGCGAACTATCGGCGTAGCTCCGATCAATTCGAGTACATTATTGGCGCGCTTCATATGCACCCTTTCACCGCAACCGAGCCTCCAACTCCTCGATATAACGGCGGAAGTCAGCGGCCTGCTGCGAATTCAAATGACTATTCTGCAAATAGCGACGATAGGCTTTCACCGCCGCCCCAATCTGGTTTTGTGCCTCCAGCGCCTGCCCTATCCCATAGTAGAAAATCACTTCGTCAGGCAAGTGCCGCAAGGCCTGGCTCCAAACTTCAACCGCGGCCTGGTATTGGCCCCGCTCCAGATATAGATCGCCCAGATTGCAATGGCCCCCGACATGACTAGGTTGCAGATGGATCGCGCGAAGATAAGCCTGGAGCGCCTCATCCGGTCGCGAGCTATCCCGGTACAGATTGCCCAAATTGTAGTGTGTTTCGGCCAGCGATTGATCCAACGCCAAAGCCCGCAGATAGACTATCTCCGCAGCGCTGAGATCGCCCTGACGCCGCCGCAGGACACCCAATCGTCGCCAGGCATCGGCCGACTCGGGATGCCCGGCGACGGCCTCCTCCAGCAGAGTTTCTGCCGCTGCGACCTGGCCCAAATCCTGATAAAGAGCGGCCAGGTTGAGCTGGGCCGAAAGAAACCGGGGTTCGATTTCGAGACTCTGGCGATAAGCGGCAATCGCCGCATCGCGCCGACCCAGCTGGCGCAGCGCATTGCCTCGATTGTAATGCACTTCAACAAACGAGCTCGCCGCTGCCGCCGCCCGATCGTAGCAGACCAAGGCCTCCTCCACCCGCCCCATAGCTTCCAATGCTCCACCCAGGTGCAGTTGGGCTCGATACATCCCCGGTGCCTGGCGAACCGCATCGGACCAGAGACTGAATTCGTTCTTCCAAACCAGCGTGCGCTGGTGGCTCATTGCCGCACCGATCACCAGCGACAACACAATAATAATTCGAGCGCGGCGGCTCGATACCCCTTCGAGCATCCAGCCCAAACCGATGCCGAGAAAGGCCAGCGGCAAATAGAGCCGATGCTCGTTGACCAACACATTGAGCGGCATCAACGAGGCAGGTAATAATGGGAGTATGATCCAAATCGCAACCATCATCGCCAGTGAGCGCCTCCGCAGCAACCAGGCTGCCGAAGCCAGAGCGGCTAATGCCAGGACCACCGGTGCCTCCCCCCAACTCTGCGCTACGGAAAAAGGGTGTTCGACGCTGAGATCGATCGGAGAAACAACCAGAGTGGCGTAGTATAAAGCGGCCTTGGCCTGAGTCGCCCACTGCTCCCCCCAATCCCGCACTGGAACCCTCAGGGCTTCGTTCAACCAGGATCGAGCCAGGAGCAAATAGAGCCCGGTCAATGCCCAGAAACCACCCTGCAGCAGCCAAAAACGTTTTCGATGCTCCCGCACCGCTCCCCAGCGCTCGTAGGCCAACAGGGCCACCGGCAGGACGATGGCTATGGACTTGGTCAAGATTCCACAGGCATAAGCCGCCAGCGCCACGAAGCCCATACCTGGCACGCCCCCCTCTCGCCACCGCACATAGCCCCAGAACGCCGTCAGGTAAAAGAGCGCCGCCAGACTTTCCGAGCGGGAGCTGATATAATTGACGGGTTCGGCGGCAAGCGGATGCAGGGCAAAAATCAGGGCCCCAGCCAGCGCGCCCTGGCGCTTGCCGTGGAGCATCCGGCCCAGGAGATAGACCAACCACGCCGCTCCTAGGTGGATGAGCCAATTGACGAGGTGATAAGTGAAGACCTCATATTCGCTCAACGCGTAATTGATCGCGTAACTGACCAGGAGTAAAGGCCGGTACATCGCCCGTTCCGGCATCGCGGAAAAGAGACCCGGATCGACGAAGAAAAGAGGGATATTGGCCAGCTCGCGAATATGCGGGTTATCGACGATCGAGTGAATATCGTCGTAGTGGAAACTGTTTTCGAAAGAGGCCTGATATGCCAGCCACAAAGACGCACACAGCGCCAAGAAAGCAACTCGATCGGTTCGATCCACGAACATGGCCTACAAAAAAGCGGGCAGCCCAAAGCCGCCCGCAATAAAGCACTCTGCGGAAACCCTCAACAGCCGCCCGCAATAGCCGGAACAATAGAGATGCTATCCCCATCGTTGAGCGGCGTCTCCTTGCCGTCGAGAAAGCGAATATCCTCTTCGTTGACGAAAATATTGACGTAGCGACGAATCTCCCCTCCCTCATCGAGCAGTTTCTCAGCGATACCGCTATAGGCGGCCTCGAGGCCATCAACCAATTGGCCGACGGTTCCCGCCTCGAGTGCGACCTCGGCCTGGTTGTTGGTCAGCTTGCGGAGCGGGGTGGGAATATTGACAGTAACCGGCATTTGATAATCCTCCTCAGTGAGTAATAGTGGAAAGTTCGTTTATTTTTTTCACAGCCTGTGCTGCCAACGGCGAATCGCCCCCCAATTCCGCCGTCTTGCGATAGGCCGCCAGCGCCTCTGGAAATTGACCAAGTTCGCGATATAGATTGCCTAAATTAAACCAGGTATCGGTCGATCCAGACTCCAGGGCCAATGCCCGACCATATGCCGCTTCGGCTGCACTGAACCGCCCCAGTGCCCTGAGTGCAACGCCGCTGGTATTCCAGGTGGCCGCATCCTGAGCCAGGGCTAGACTGGCCTCGCAATAAGCCAGCGCGCGCTGCGGATCGTCCCTGAACTTAAGCGCGATCAAAGCCAGCTCTTTTTGCGCCTTCCCCCCGGTATCCTCGTACTCGAGCGCGCGCGACAGCTCCGTTTCAGATTCGCGCCACATTCCCTTGCGCAAAAGCAATTTAGCCAAATTGAGCCGGGCATGGGAGATATCGGGAGAAACGTCCAATAGCGCGCGAAACTGGACCTCGGCTTCCTCCCAACGCGCCTGCCTTTTGTAGAGCACGCCTAGGTTATTACGAGCCCCAGGATGCAGCGGTCTCAACTCCAGAGCCCGCAAATACGCTATTTCGGCTTCGCGATAACGCCCCGCAGTAACCAGTGCATCGCCCAGGCGCAGATGGGGCTTGAGCATCTGCGGCCCCTTAACGGCCGCATCGCTCCACAGCGACAGCTCATCGCTCCAAACCGGCCCTCTACCCAGAGCCAAAAAAGCCAGCAATATAGTATACATAGCCAACCCGCTAAGAGCCACCCTTTGCCTGCTGGCAAAGAGTTCGGCAAATACCCACCCCAAAATCAGACACCAACCAACAAGCGCCAGATAAAGCCGATGCTCGTTAACCAGAACAATGAGCGGTACCGCACAGGTCGGTGCCAGAACGAGAGCCGACCAGAGCGAAGCCAGAGTCGATATCCGCCGCCTCGCCCGCCACAGGAGGCAAACGAGTGAAAAGAGCACTAAGGCAGCACTAAAAACAGCCGGTTCGGCAAGGGAAGTTGAGGCGAAAAATTGATGATCGGCACTGAGTTTTACGGGCATCGCGCCCATCGACAGGTAGTAGAGCAGCGCTTTGATTTGGGTCCAGGCCTGGACGTCCAGGGGGCGAACCGGTGCGAGCAGCGCTTTGCCGATTAAGGCCTGCGAGAAAACCACATAGCCCAATCCCACCGCGACAAAGGGCAGATACCTCGGCCAATTGAGCAGCGGATCTCCCCAGCGCCACCAGATGCACAGGGGCAGGACCAGTACCAAAACCAGGGCCACCGATTTGCAGAACAGGGCCGCAATCCCACAGAGCAGAGACCCGACGTACCAGCCCCAACCCCCGGATGCGTCGAAACGCATAAAGGCCAGACAGGACGCGAGAAAAAAGAACGCCATCAGCACTTCGGAACGGCTGCTGGCGTAGTGAATCACCTCTGAGTTAAGCGGATGGACAGCGAATAGCAGTGCCGTGGCCAGAGATGCCATCGCCCCGGTCCCCAATGCGCGGGCAAGCAGCAACACCCATACTGCATTGATCGCATGCAGAAACCCGTTGAAAAGATGGTAACCAGCCGGGTCAAGCCCATCCAGGGCATAGTTCAGTGCATAGGAACAAAGCAGTAAGGGCCGGTACATCGCCTGACGCACATCGACCGAGAAGAGCTCGGGTTCGACAAAAAACCGGGGCATATTCGCCAGATCGCGAATATGGGGATTGTGGACAATCGAGTGGAAATCGTCGTAGTGGAACTGGTTTTCCAGTGCGTTGTAATAGATCGAGCACACCAACGCCATCAGCAGTGCCGATTGGCGCCAGAGACCTTGCATCACCCGACCGCTCAGTCCACTATTTCGAGACCCATTTCGCCATACCCCCCCTCATCCCAAGCGAAACATTTATAGCTTTTCACCTCGCGCTGGGTACCCAGCTCTTTCACCGAGGCTTCTTCCCCCTCAGCTTCTTCTCCATAGACCGAAAGCACCAGGTAGACCATATCGGGCTCATCGGGTTCCTCACCAGCTTCCCGGCTATTGAAGATCCAGGTCCGGCGTTCGTCCTCCTCAGAAAAATAAGCCGGGCAATCAATATGTGAGTGGTAGAATCCTACGACCCGGCCCCCGGAAGCTTCGGCCTCTGCGCTAATCCGAAGCTTCTGCTGCGGATCGATCAGATACGCTGTTCGCGCATCGCGGGGATAGCGATGCGGGTCTTCTTGGTGTTTCTGCTCCTGGATATTTTCGCATTCGTGCACCACAGCGAGTTCCCCTTCGGCACTCTGGGTCAGAATACCGCAGCACTCGGCCGGATACTCTGCTTGCGCCTGTTTGCACATCTTATCCATATCGCTCCTGACAATCCGCAACATCTACTTGCCCTTTCTCTCGGTCGCCCCGGCCAAAGTCTCTCCCCACATCGCGGTACTCATGTATTTGTCGCCACCATCGCAAAATATGGTCACCACGACTCCTTCATCGAGTTGACGAGCAATCTCTATCGCTGCCCAATACGCCCCTCCCGCCGATTGACCGACCAGAACTCCCTGTTCAACAGGCAAGCGCAAGGCGGTATCATAGGCTTCTTCGGTATCGAGTAAAATCTTATGGTCCAGGAAATCCTCATCATGGATTCCGGGCACAATCGAGCTCTCCATATGCTTGAGCCCTTCAATCCCGTGGAAAGGTTCTGCTGGCTCGGCAGCGACAACCTGGATCTCTGGGTTGAATCCCTTGAGACCACGACCGGTCCCCATCACCGTACCGCTGGTGCCGATCGTAGCGACAAAATGAGTAACGCGACCACCGGTCTGCTCCCAGATCTCGGGCGCGGTCGTATCGCGGTGAGCGTGCCAATTAGAAGGATTATTGTATTGATCCGGTTTGAAATAACGCTCGGGGTTGGCCTCGTATATCCGGCGGGCTTCCAGTATCGCCCCATCGGAAAGTTCCCCGGGATCGGTGTAGACAACAGAGGCCCCGTACGCGGCGAGAATCGCCTTGCGCTCACGGCTGACATTAGCCGGCATCGCCAGCTTTACAGGGTACCCTTTAGCCGCACCGATCATCGAATAGGCAATACCCGTATTCCCCGACGTCGAGTCCAGAATGACCTTGCCCGGTCCGAGCAATCCGTCTCGTTCGCCATCCTCGATCATCCGCCGTGCCGGACGGTCCTTGACCGAGCCACCGGGATTAAAAAACTCCAGCTTGGCATAGACTTCGACCCGAGCCGGTATGGCCGGGTCACGAAGCCGTAAAAGCGGGGTATTGCCAATCTGCTCAACGATTGAAGGACTGAGAAACGGCAGTGCATCAACCTCAGGTCCCATGTTCTCATCCCACGTCATCGGTACTGCCTTCGGCCGCGAGTCAACATGTCTATTTGATTTTCGACCTCGTTCAACTTGATCTCGAGTGCCATTCGATTCCGCTCCATCCGCCCCTGCTCGCCCCGGCTCTCGTCCAACCTCCGCCCCAACATCTCGATGACGCTGCCATAGACCCGGGTACAGAGATCCATATTGTTGCGCATCAACCGATCGAAAGCCACTTTTCGCAATACCAGCAAATTGCAATCACTTGCAGCACTGACTGTCGCCGAACGCAACTGACCCGTAATCAACTCCATCTCCCCCACCGGATCTACTGGCTCGATGCTGGCCAGAAGGATCTGACTCTCATTATAGACTCCCATCCGACCGCTGAGCAAAATGTACATTTCATCGCTCTGACCATTGACCCGGCAGATCTCTTCCCCACCACGGACCCCACGGAATTCGCACGCCTGCAGCACCGAACGGGTTTGTTCCGAATTCAAGCCGTTGAACATCGGGATTTTTCGAATGACTTTGAGCAGCGCCAGTGCCTTGTCTACCAAGGAGATCGGACCTTTCCGTGCAATGTCCCGCCTCAAGATATTCAAGCGAAGAAAAACGAATGTTTAATATATCGGCACTCACCTTAGTGTCAACCAGCAATACCAACCCCTGCTTGACACCTTTTTAACCAGCACTTATTTTTTCGCGCTTTCCACTCCCTGCTATAATCCAACTTTTTCACTAGGTGTAAGTTATGGAAGCCTCAATTGAAGGCTTAGGCCACTGGGAACGCACACATGACTGCGGAACGCTCACTGCTGAAAAGATCGGCCAGCGCGTACGGTTGATGGGCTGGGTCTGGCGCCGCCGCGACCATGGCGGCGTCATATTCATTGATCTACGGGACCGCTACGGCATCACCCAAATCGTATTCAACCCCCAGCATGACCCTGCCGCACACCAGAAGGCCGACCAGCTGCGCAGCGAATATGTCATCGCGGTAGAAGGCGGTGTCGAGGCCCGTCCCGACGGCATGGTCAACCCCAAATTGCCCACCGGAGCGATCGAAGTAAATTGCGACCAACTCCGCGTCCTCAACCTCTCTTTAACCCCACCCTTTCTCATTGAAGACGAGATCGATGCCGGAGAAGAAATCCGGCTTAAATACCGCTATCTGGACCTGCGCCGCCCCCGAATCCAAGCCAATTTGCAACTCAGACACAAGGCCTACCAGGCCGTGCGCGGCCTGCTCGACAAGCGCGATTTCATCGAGATCGAAACCCCGTTTCTCACCAAAAGCACGCCCGAAGGAGCCCGCGATTACCTGGTCCCCAGTCGGGTCCATCCCGGCCAATTCTTCGCCCTACCTCAATCGCCCCAAACCTACAAACAGTTATTGATGATTTCCGGGTACGATCGCTACTTCCAGATTGTCAAATGCTTCCGCGACGAGGATTTGCGCGCCGATCGCCAGCCTGAATTTACCCAAATCGACATCGAGATGTCCTTTGTGCGCGAAGACCACGTCATGGCCGTAGCCGAGGAACTCACTCGTACCTTATTCTCCCAATTGCGCCAAATCGACCTAGTCGATCCCTTTCCCCGACTCACCTATCGCGAAGCCCTCGACCGCTACGGTTCCGACAAACCCGATCTGCGCTTCGCCCTGGAACTGAAAGACGCTGCTTCTGGAGCCCGTGCATCCGAGTTTAAAGTCTTTCGTACCGTAATTGACTCTGGGGGTGAGGTGAAAGGAATTAATGCTAAGGGCTGCAGCAGTTTCACTAGGGGGATGATAGACGACTTAATCTCCTTCGCGCAAGAGC
>MDTE01099889.1_pt1 | contig 11432 bp, 11 predicted proteins | sample 811231 | NCBI WGS metagenome assembly MDTE01 (sample SAMN05326651, study PRJNA326480) | marine metagenome | isolation source: seawater | place: Indian Ocean: Red Sea | collected 2010
CCAACGGCCGAAGTAAATGCTGCAGTCCAGACATTGCGGAAGGCCTTGTAGGTAAAGGCTTCACCAATGCGAAGCAGGAACGTCGCCGTGCCTGCTGAGAAACCTGACGATTTACGAGACGGGACTGGAGTGTTCGGGGGAAGATTGTTTGTCACGTCGGCCATGGGGTATCAGGTTCTCCGTCTGAGGAGGCCATCGGAGATAGAGCCCTTCACCCAAAAAGACCACGCTGGTCCAGAGTCCCTTTGATAGGCGGTAGAAGACGAATGGTCCCGTTGCTGCCACCGGGGTCCAGATTTCCAATTGTTGATCGAGGGTAATAGAAGTGAACGTTTGCAGTCCAACGTATCCGATGATGGCAAGTCCAAGCGTGAGAACAAGATTGACATAAACCGCACCAAACCATTGGCCGGGTTCGCGTTCGAATCGTTCGTCACACGCGGCGCAACATTCGTGCATAACCACAAAAGACTTAAAAAGTTTTCCATGGCCGCAACACGGACAGCGGAGGCGATAGCCACGCAAGAAGATATCGACGAGCTCCCAAAACACAGCCGGGCTCCCTTCTTCGACGTTATCTTAGCACCCACTTGCTGTTCGTGCTCGGTGGATCTAAGAGCCATCTACTCTCATGTATTGACTTAACCTCACAAAAACGACCCGAGTTTTCTTCGTGGTAACGTGCCTTCTGATATTGCCTGTTAAGTAATTAAATTTCTTATAAATTAAAACAAGACATTGTAGACGAAAGGAAAAAGAGAGGAGAGTAAAGGGAAATGAGACGCACTATTGATACTGCCAGGCTGGGGAAGGTGCTTACTGAGGCGTTTGATGACCGGCATACGAGTACTCGAGAACGGCTCCATATCGATCCATGTAGCGACCCAATTGATGAGGCACGGCAGATAGAGGATGCTGCTGTCGCAACTGAGCAACTCGATACGGTGTGGCAGAACCAAAGACAAGCACAGGCTGCGATCGAACGCTTAAAAGCTGGTAGGTATGGTGTGTGTGCGGGCTGTGGTCGCGAAATTAGCCAGGCTCGATTGGATGCGCATCCGATTGCGACGCGTTGTCTTCGTTGCGAGCAATTGTACGAAGCGTTCAGCGGCTCGGGGGAGACTGTCGATTCAAAGTCGATCCGTAAATGGCTCGATAAGGCACCTGACGCCGCGTAAGAGCATGACAAAACGAATAGAGCTATGGAGTCTCGGTCAGCCAGTTCTCTACATAGAGCGAGCTATTGAACTTTCGGCCTGTGCTCTTGTAGGACATGTAACGAATCTTTCCGAAGATTGGTCTTTCCGGGCCCCAGGCTCTATCGTGTTTGCCTCCGATGGCCCATGCGATCCCTGCATAGCCGTTGGGGTCACGTCCATCGAGTTCGTACCGGTCGTTTAGGTGGATGGCCAGTTCAAATGCGTCCTCGGGACTAGAACTCCAGTGCAGAATCTTTTTTGCCCAGTACATCCGGAGGTATCCGTGCATCCATCCAGTGTTGACCATTTGGCGCTGCGCAGCATTCCATAGCGGATCATGTGTTTCTGCGTTTTCGAATTGTTGGGGTGTGTATTTCGGCTCTCTTGGATCATCGCGATGTTCGTCGAGAGTGCGGAGGGCCCAAGGTTCACATGACACCAGACGGTCATAATTTTGATTATAGAAAACGAAATTGATTGCCAGTTCTCGTCTTACAATTAGTTGTTCGAGGACTGCATCTCGGTCAGATTGCGGAGCGGCATGAGCATCGAGAATAGCGTGGGCAATCATCTTCGGACCTAAGTGTCCAAAATGAAGAAATGGCGAGAGTTCGCTTGTTGCAGCGCATTCAGGGTGATTTCGCCCAACTCCGTAGCCCGAAAGTCGTTCTTTGATGAAACGTTTTAAAGTCGCAAGGCCAGCAGTTGTCCCGCCACGAAACGACCGTACCGGTTCAATCGACCGAGAAATGGGGAAATCGTCCGGGATTACGCTCGAGGGTTTCATAGAGGATTTTTTGCCTGGGTTCTTCCATTTAACACGAGCGATCGGGTCGTGCCGATGGATTAGGAAGCGTTCGAGCTGTTTGTTGAGGCGTGGGCGAATCGTCCGCGCTGCGTACTGCTCTTTTTCAAGAAGCCGGCTTGGCACAATCACGTCGGCATCAACGGTCCAGAATGGAACATGCAGTTCATTGGCAATCGTTTTACGCCAGCGTCTTGTCTCACGTAGTGGATTCTCATCACCGACAACGAGACTTGCTTTTATATCTTTACAGAATGGGACTAGTCGATGAGCGGGATGATGCTGAAAAATAAGACTCACACGGCGTTTTGCGAGCGCGAGTTCGAGTTCGGGGAAACCGTCAAATAGAAATTGATAGTGGCGGAGATTGGCATGCGGGTAGAACGGCACCGGCGCGAGAAACACCAAAATCGGTTGATGCAAAGCATTTCCGATATCAATCGCGAGGTCGAGAGCGGGGTTGTCGAGCGCTCGTTGTGCACGTTGCATCCAGTACACAACAACCTGTCCGTCAGGGTTGGGGCGGCCCTCGCGCCGAACAGTGACACGAGGGTCAGATTGCAATTGTTCAAGGTTTAGGTCAGTCATTGAGAGATCGCAGTGACATTACAAGTTGAACAGGAGAGATGGTGGCGGAAGTGTCGAAGATTTTGTTGACTGGGGCGACTGGTTATATTGGAGGACGGCTGCTGACTGCACTTCAAGAATCCGGCCGGACTGTGCGATGTTTGGCCAGAAATCCAGACTTTTTGAGGTCTCGTGTTGATTCTGAGATCGAAGTTGTGCAGGGCGATTGTCTTCAGCCGAGTTCGTTGAGAGGCTGTTTTGATGGCGTTGAAACCGCGTATTACCTGATTCATTCGATGGGTTCGGCGAAAGATTTTGAAGCTCAGGACAGGGCCGCCGCCACACACTTTGGTCAGGCCGCTCGTGAAGCTGGTGTCGCACGGATTGTTTATGTTGGGGGTCTTGGTTCTGGTGGGGATGTATTGTCGAAGCATCTTCGTAGCCGACACGAAACCGGGGTAGTGTTGCGGGAATCTGGTATACCTGTTGTGGAGTTCCGCAGCAGTATCGTTCTTGGATCGGGCAGCCTTTCCTTTGAACTTATTCGCACGCTGGTGGAGCGTCTTCCTGTCATGATTTGCCCATCGTGGGTGCGTACACCGACGCAACCGATCGCAATTGAAGATTTGGTGTCCTATCTGACTGCTGTTCTTGACCAGCCGATTCAAGGGAGCGAGGTGTTTGAGATAGGTGGTGTTGACCGCGTTTCGTATCGAGAGATCATGCTTGAGTATGCGCGGCAACGCGGGTTGCGTCGATATTTGATTCCCGTGCCGCTGTTGACACCACGGTTGTCCAGTTTGTGGCTTGGTCTTACAACACCGGTTTATGCTCGGGTTGGCCGCAAATTGGTAGAGAGTCTCCGAAATCCGACTATTGTGCATGACGACTCGGCGCGTACGTTGTTTGGGATCCGCACAATGGGCCTGCGAGATGCGATCGCTCGTGCCATTGGTAATGAAGACGCTGAGTTTGCCGCTACTCGGTGGTCCGATGCTGTCTCGTCGTCCGGTTCTCGGCCTGCTTGGGGGGGCGTTCGGATTGGGACGCGTTTGGTTGATTCGCGGTCGATTGACGTGGATGTTTCGCCGCAACGGGCTTTTGAACCAATCCGTCGTATTGGTGGTCAGCGTGGTTGGTACTACTTGAACTGGCTTTGGCGAATTCGTGGGGCCATTGATTTGTTGCTTGGTGGTGTTGGGATGCGTCGGGGACGGCGCGATCCTGAAGAATTGGCTGTTGGCGATACGCTTGATTGGTGGCGAGTCGAGTCCTACAAACGGAATGCGCTGTTGCGATTGGCAGCAGAAATGAAATTGCCTGGTCGAGCTTGGCTTGAGTATGAGGTCAAGGCTCGGACAGATGGCGGATCGACAATCCGACAAACAGCAGTATTTGATCCAGCTGGATTGCTCGGACTCGGCTATTGGTATGCGATTTATCCACTTCATTCTGCAATTTTTAGTGGCATGTTGAGCAACATTGCCCAGCGTGCCGGTACATCCCATCACGATAGTCGCTAGACGTGGTTCAGTAGTGCGAGTTCTTTCGGGTGTGGATTGAGGTATGTCTGCTCAAGGAGGTACGAGACGTCCAAGACTTGGGCGTGATGTCGAATAAGGGTCAGTGGGACGATACGAGGGACCAATCGCTGTTTGTAATCGTCGACGATAGTTAGCAATTCCGAACGGGATTTATTGTCAAGGCGACGTTTGAAGTGCCCGAGTGCGTGCATAAGCACATTGGTGTGTCGTGCTGGTGTAGCAAGTGTTTTCATAGCGGTCATGAATTCATCTTCGTACCGCCGTGAGAATTCCGCACGAGGAATAGCTTTTACATCGGCCACCAACCGTCCGAGTTCTCGATAGCGCGGTAGCGAATGTGCCATTAAGGTGAGTTTGTGGTCGGTGTGGAAGCGAACCATGTCGCCGTTGGTCCAACGCCTAGAAAACAGTATGCGTAGGCTTCGGTACGCAAAGATTCGCTCGAAAAAGTTTTCTCTGAGCGAAGGATCGTGGAGTCGACCTTCTTCCTCGACGGGCATATTTGGGTATTGCCGAAGTAATTCAGCGGTGAAGATCCCGCGCCCGTTACGCGTCGAGGCGCCTTTGTCATTTGCATTCCAGACCTTCACGCGAGCCATACCACAAGTCGGGGAATCTTTTTTGACGATATACCCGCTTAGATTGTCTCGTGCAAGTTCTCGCGTTCGTTTGCGTGCGTATCGCTGCATACGCTTGCTGAGTTCGACTCCACTTCTGCTGACTAATCTAACGTTATCCAGTTCGTTCTGATCTCGGACGAGGCGTATGGGCTCGCGTGGCGTGCCCAGTCCGATGTCAACTTCAGGACAGACCGGGACCCATTCGACCATTCGGCCTAGAGTTTCGACGAGATATGGGTCTCGCTTATGCCCTCCGTCGTGGCGAACTTCTTCTCCGAGAAGGCATGTCGAGATTCCAATACGCAGGGGGTCTTCAGCTATGGTCATGTGATCAGTCGCTTTGTGATGAATATACGGTTGAATGCTTAACGGGCTTGTCAAACTTAGCTTGGAGTGTTTCGAGAAGGGCTGACTGACGTATTTGTTCCTTCGTTTTTCCAGGGTGTGAAATAAAGGGTACGCCTTTTAGATATAAACGCGCGGCTTCCCAGTGAATCGCAACAATTGTTTTGATAGTCACAAATGGGAATCGCGCAATTAGCTTCATGATATTTCGATTAGTTATTGTGGTGCGGACTCCCTGAAGTTGAGCGTCTAGGAGGCGTGTTCCCCGCTGTTGTTGGACGATTTTCACACTCAGGTGTTCCCCCAGTGGGGTAAACGTAAAGTCGTAGATGCCGTCCATCGAAATAAACGGTGAGACGTGCATTTGTTTTGTTGTGCGAAAGTGCGTGATGGTGTTTTGGGGTTTACCGGCGTGATCAAGAATGTAGAGGTGCTGTTCGCCAAATGTATTACGAACCTCAACAATGATCGCTGTGAGTTCGGTATTGGCATTCCAGCAGTAGTACACACTGATTGGATTAAAGACATAGCCGAACAGTCGGCATTGGGTTAACAATCCAATCCTACCTCCAGTGATATCGATTCCGTGGTGTGAAAGCAGGTTGTGTATTTTGTTTCGGGTCGAACCAGGTTGACCATTGAAATGGTCGCGGTCAAAAAATGTCCAGAGATTTTTTCGATTGACTGAGAATGGCCAGAGTGTTTGTTGTAACACGTCCAGTTCCTCAAGATCGAGGTAAGCCATGAAGAGGTCGTAACGAAATGAATGTTGCTGTGGTCGATAACGTTTGTGCTGGACTGACCCCACGTACAAACAGGATCTCATACTGCCTCCTGTATTCGATTGAGAGTCCGTCGTATCGCCAGACCAGAGACCACTCCATCCTCATGAAAGCCATTGCCGAGGTGCGCACCGCAGTAAAACGTATGATGTTGACCGCTGATTGATTTAATTGCCTCGCGTGCGTGAAGTCCTGCCGCTGTGTAGACCGGGTGCTCATACGGAATACTCGCGAGGATCTGTGGTGGCGCAATCGTCTCGCCTGCATTTAAGGTGACGCAGTAGTCCTTCTTTGTGTCGAGTTGCTGAAGTCGATTTAAGTAATAGGTCATCCGTAGTGGTGTCTGCTTATTGCAACAGTCTGTGATGTCGTAATTCCACGATGCCCACGCACGCCGCGAGCGTGGCAGCACCGTGCGATCGGTGTGAAGTACCGCTATGTTTTTACGATACGGGATTAGTCCGAGGTTATTTATTTCATCTTCAGTCGGCTTTTCAAGCAAGTTTAGTGCTTGGTCCGCGTGTGTTGCGATGACGACTTTGTCGTAGTGTTCCCAACCGTTGTCTGCGGTATGTATTTTTACGCCACGGGCGTTTCGCTGGATGCGGTCGACTGCCGTGCGTAGACGGATGCAGTTGTGAAACGGACGGACCAAGGCATCGATATAGCGATGACTGCCACCGACGACCGTTCGCCATGGCGGGTGTCCATGGATTTGCAATAATCCATGATTTGCGAAGAACTGCAGAAATAGCGGCAGAGGAAAGCGCTCGACATCGTTGGCGGTAGACGACCAGATGGCACTCGTCATGGGAACTAAATAGTGCCGAAAAAAGTAGTCTCCGAACAGCTGACTGTCGCGAAGTTCTCCAATAGTGGTTTGCAGGTTCGCAGAGGGGCTATCGATGTGGCTGCGGCCCCACGCGTTAAACCGCAGAATGTCGATCGCCATTTGGTACACGCTCGGCCGGAGCAGTTGCGAGACCTGTGCAAAGAGCCCGGGCAGTCCGTGGCTGCTGTACTCAAGGTGACAATGAACGCACCTCACACCGAAGGACATGTCACTTGGTTGTGATGCCACGTTAAGTTCTTGGAGTAAGGTTGTGAATTGTGGGTAGTTTGTCTCGTTGAATACGATAAAACCCGTATCAAGGGCTAGTTCGTGTCCGTCTTCATTTACCGTTACCGTGTGGGCATGGCCGCCAAGACGTGTGTTGGCTTCGTATAACGTGACATCATGATGGGCAGCATGGAGGTCACGTGCGGCGACGAGTCCGGATACACCGCTACCCACGACACAGATTTTTTGACGCATTTCTTAACAGCGTAACCCGATACTGTGCTGAGGTCCGTAGGAGGTAGGGGCTAGATTATTCATCTTCGTAAATACTTTTGCTTTATATGCCGTTCGGGCCTTTCAAGTTAGTTGGCAGTCTGATCTAGTTGGGGTGATTTTTTATAACGTAAAAGATGTTGCTCTACTTGAAGTCTCGTATTGAGATAGCAGATTGACACGCCACATGGATAAAGTGACCGACTATTCCGCGCGACCCATTTCGAGATTTGACCGTGCGTTTCGGACAGTGTTCGCAAGCAAGTTGCGTCAGTTTAGCAATGGGCGCCTGGCATTGTGCGATGGAGATTGGCAGGCGACATTCGGCAGCACGGGTAATCCGCCACTTTCTGCCAGTCTGGATATTCATGATTCGCGAGTTTATCGGTCTGTTCTTTTCGGTGGGACGATCGGTGCCGCGGAAGCTTATGCGCAAGGATGGTGGACCACTGATGACTTAACCACACTTGTACGGATCATGGCGCGTAATCGCCAGGCAGCAGAAGGTTTGGACGGCACACTAACACGTGTGCGGGATTTATTTCACCGTGCGATCCATCGTTGGCGGGACAATCGGAGGTCACAGAGTCGGCGGAATATTTCCGCACATTATGATCTCGGCAACGATTTCTTTTCATTATTTCTTGACCCGACGATGACGTACTCATGCGCGGTCTTTCCGCGAGACGACAGTACGCTCCAAGAAGCCTCTGAACACAAGCTTGGTTTGATTTGTCAACGGCTGGATCTTTTGCCGTCTGATGAACTTCTTGAGATTGGTACCGGTTGGGGTAGTTTGGCGATGTATGCGGCGAAGCGCTACGGATGCCGAGTGACCACAACGACGATTTCACGTGAACAATATCGGTACGCGGTTGCGGCGGTTGAGCAGGCGGGTCTGACTGACCGTGTGACTGTTCTCAATGTTGATTATCGTGATCTGCCGAATATTGCGCAGCGTCAATTCGATAAGGTTGTTTCAGTAGAAATGCTGGAAGCGGTTGGCCAACAATTTCTTGATCAGTATTTCCAGGTATGTGACCGATTAACGAAACCCGGTGGAGTCATGCTTTTGCAATCGATTGTTATTGCTGACGAGTTGTACGAGTCCTATCGTCATTCGGTCGATTTTATTCAGCGGTATATCTTTCCTGGAGGATTCTTACCTTCTGTAGGCGACCTTCGACAGCGATTACCGACAGTTACCGATTTTGAGGTTGTCGATATTCAAGACATCACAGAACATTACCCGCCAACGCTTCGTCACTGGCGGGATCAACTTCACCGGAACTGGGGAGAATTGGAGTCTCTTGGGTATCCGTCACAGTTGTTGCGGCTGTGGGAGTACTACTTTTCTTACAGTGAAGGCGGATTTCTTGAACGAACTATTGGTGATGTACAAATTGCCTTAACGAAATGAGAACAAGGCATGAATATTGCAGTTGAAATGGCCGAGCGGGGTTGGTTGCCAGATATTGCGGTGCGAGCAGCTATACGGTCGTTACTTCGCAGTCGCCGAAATGTTCAAAAGAATCGATGCGGTGGCGAGAGCGAGGATGCTATTGAGCAGCATCTCGAAGCTATGCGAGCGAGTCCTATTGCGGTTTCGACGGCTGCCGCGAATGAACAGCACTATCAAGTTCCGCCTGAGTTTTTTCGTCTAGTGCTTGGCCCGAATTTGAAGTATAGCTGCAGTTCTTGGGATGGGAACGCCGCGTCGCTTGCTGAGGCAGAAGAGGCGACACTGGCCATGACGGCGGTCCGAGCCGAGGTCTTTCCTGGTATGCGGATACTAGACCTAGGGTGCGGCTGGGGATCATTTTCATTGTGGGTCGCAGCACGGTATCCAGATATTGACGTGCAGGCTGTATCGAATGCAGAAGGTCAACGTCGTTACATAGAGTGCGAGCGGGATCGTCGAGGTCTTACGAATCTGACGGTTGTTACAGCTGACATCAATACATTCATACCAGACGGAACATTTGATCGAATTGTGTCGATAGAGATGTTTGAGCACATGCGCAACTATGAACTTCTGATGGCGAGAATCGCGACGTGGTTGCGTCCAGGTGGAGCACTGTTTGTGCATCTGTTTTGTCATCGAGAGTTTTGTTACTTTTTTGAAGTTGAGGGTGCCGGCGACTGGATGGCGAAGTATTTTTTTACTGGTGGGATGATGCCTGCGGAGGACCTCGTGCCGCGAACCTGCTCGCCACTGTTACTGGAACGTCAGTGGAGAATTAGTGGCCGTGAATATGAGCGAACGGCACGAGCGTGGCTTGCGAACCTTGACAGTCGTCGTCGTTTGGTTGAGCAGTGTATGTCTGAGGCAGGTTCTATGGATACTTGTCGTGAGGTGGAACGATGGCGCTTGTTTTTTCTCGCATGTGCCGAACTGTTTGGTTATGACAGCGGGAATGAGTGGTTTGTTGGGCACTATCGGTTACGTGCCCCCGGTGGGTGATTCGTGTGGCATGTAATTCGTCGAACATCGGCATAGCGAGGAGGTATAGAGGCTATGGTTGTCACATTGCGTTGGGTATTTACCGTTGTTTTTGTTTCGATGATCGGATTTACAGTTGTTGCAGCCGGCGACCGCAGTATTTTTGATGCCTTGATTGAGTTGTGGCCTGATCCATGGTTTCGTGCCACGCTGGTTGATGCCTATTTCGGATTTTTCACTATCTGGTTGTGGATCGCTTATCGCGAATCAGGTGTTGCGTCGAGCTCTATCTGGTTCGTGTTGATTATGACACTTGGCAATATCGCTGTTTCCGGTTACTTTCTTTGGCTTTTTTGGTTCAGTGAACCCACTGCGTCCATCGATGATGTTTTAACGCCGGTACGAACTTAATGATCACAATATCGATTTACGGACTTGGTCTATCACTTGCGCTGATGACGGGACTCTGGTTGGTCAGTCTATCGATCAGGAATGTTGCCATTATCGATATTTTTTGGAGCCTCACGATCTTAGCGATCGGTTGGGTTTACGTACTAGAGTCTGAGTTGTTCGCCCTGCGTCAACTTCTTGTTTTTGTATTTCTTCATCTGTGGTCGATACGACTTGCGTTTTATCTCGGAAGAAGAAGCTGGGGGCAACCGGAAGATAAACGGTATCGAGCAATGCGGGATGCTCGTGGCTCAAGGTTCCGTTGGACCAGTCTTTTTATTGTGTTCTGGTTGCAGGCGGGGTTAGCTTGGTTGGTGTCCTTGCCTCTGCTGTTTGTATTTCAGGCGAATGGTCCGCTTGATTGGATTGATGTCGTTGCTGCCACGCTATTTCTCATCGGGTTGTTCTTTGAGGTGATAGGGGACTGGCAAATGCATCGGTTTCGTTCAGATCCTAATAGTGTGGGCCAAGTCTGCGATGTGGGTCTTTGGCGCTACACGCGACACCCAAATTATTTTGGGGAAGCACTTCTGTGGTGGGGATTCTGGTTTTTTGCGCTAGGTCGCAGTGCGCCGCCCTGGTCGGTTCTAAGTCCTCTACTGCTCACATTTATGCTATTGCGAGTATCTGGCGTTCGTTTGCTTGAACAGTCTCTTGTAAAAGAGAAGCCATCTTATCGCGACTATGTACGGCGTACACCAGCATTCGTCCCGTGGATACCAGTCCCATAACTTTAACTGTCGCGCTAAGTAGTTCCAGATCGACTTGTATCAATGGGTAATGTTGTGGTGTCTTCTGGGTGAAAGGGTGCGAGGAGTCGTTTGTAACGGTTATCTACGAAGTCGGAAAAGACAGAGTAAGATAAATAACTGCTTGTTTAAGATGCATCTCTTGTGTGAGTGGGGTGTCTTTCAGAATGCGTGAAGTCATTGTCTAAGTCTGTCGAGTCATTGGGTTCCGACCGAATTAACTGGTTCCGAAACCTACCTTTTCTTGGTGTACATGCGGCGTGCTTACTGGTGTTCTGGACTGGGGTCACACCTTTTGCATTGGTTGTCGGCGCAGTCACTTTGTTTGCGCGAATGTTTGGCTTAACCGCTGGTTATCATCGTTACTTTTGTCATCGAACGTTTAAGACAACGCGACTGTTTCAGTTTGCGTTGGCATGGCTTGGGGCGGCAGCGGCGCAACGAGGGCCGCTGTGGTGGGCGGGGCATCATCGATTACATCACCGGCATGCCGATACCGAAGACGATGTCCATCCGCCTGGTGTTAGAGGGTTTATTTGGGCTCATGCTGGGTGGCTTATGAGTGCTAGAAATGAGCCTACCCGATTCGAGTGGG
>MDTE01116470.1_pt1 | contig 11432 bp, 11 predicted proteins | sample 811231 | NCBI WGS metagenome assembly MDTE01 (sample SAMN05326651, study PRJNA326480) | marine metagenome | isolation source: seawater | place: Indian Ocean: Red Sea | collected 2010
AAAATGTAGATACAACGTGACTTATGATACCAAAACCAGGCAAAATTAAGATGTAAACTTCTGGGTGACCAAAAAACCAGAAAAGATGTTGAAATAGGATAGGGTCACCGCCAGCCTCTGGATTAAAAAATGCTGTTCCAAAATTTCTATCAGTAAGCATCATAGTAATAGCACCAGCTAAGACTGGGAGAGATAGCAAAAGAAGAAAAGCTGTGATTAAAATAGACCAGGCAAACAATGGCATTTTATGCATGGTCATACCTGGGGCTCTCATATTAAAAATGGTCGTAATAAAGTTTATAGCCCCCAAGATGGAGGATGCACCGGCTAAGTGCATAGATAAAATTGCCATATCAACAGACATTCCTGAATGACCTGATGTTGAGAGAGGAGCATATAAGGTCCATCCCGGGCCTGCTCCCTCGCCTACAAAGGCAGACCCAATTAATAATGCTATTGAAGGAGGCAATAGCCAAAAGCTTAAATTATTCATTCTAGGAAAAGCCATATCTGGCGCACCAATTAAAAGTGGTACAAAATAATTTCCGAAACCACCAACCATTGCAGGCATTATCATAAAAAATATCATCAGAAGTCCATGCGCCGTTATCCAAACATTATAACGCTGATAATCTTCTCCTAAGATTTGCATTCCAGGCTCAGCTAGTTCCATTCTAATTAACAAGGAGAAAATACCTCCTATTAAACCAGCTATGATTGCAAAAATTAAATAAAGGACTCCAATATCCTTATGATTGGTTGAAAAAAAGTATCTTTTAAAAAACGATGGTGCGTGATCTGACATAATTAAACCTCCACAAATTATTTAATATCAGCTAATATTGTTGAATTGCTATTTGTTGCAAAAATTTCTTTAGCGGTTTCTAACCACTGAGTAAACTCTTCATTTGTTACAGCTTTGACTGAAATTGGCATAAAACCGTGTCCTTGACCACAAAGTTCTGAGCATTGACCATAATACATTCCTGGCTTTTCAATATTAAAATATGTTTCATTTAATCTGCCAGGTACTGCATCTGTTTTAACACCTAAAGATGGTACTGCCCATGAATGAATTACTCCAGCCGGATCCGAAGTAATTTGCACTTTAATATTAGTGTTTGTAGGAACAACTAAATAATTATCAGTTGTTAAAAGTCTGGGCTGACCTTCGCTAAGTTCATCATCATATAACATTAGTGCATCAAATGCCAAACCATCATGGTCAGGATACTCATAAGACCAGTACCATGTATAGCCAGTAGCCTTTATCGTCATATCAATATTGCTAAAGTCATTCTGCTTGTACAACAATCTAAATGATGGGATGGCTATAACAACTAAAATTAAAACTGGGATCAATGTCCATGCAACTTCAAGAAGTGAATTATGAGTTGTCATTGATGGTGTTTTGTTATTCTTAGCACTAAATTTTATGCACACATATACAAGAAGAAAGAATACAAATAAAGTAATAGCTGTAATAACCCAAAAAACGAAATCGTGAAGATTTACCAAATCTCTCATTAATGCAGATGCAGGTTCTTGAAAACTTATTTGCCATTCTGTTGGCTGGTTTGCAAATATTCTTGTTGAGATTAAAGAAATTGTTAAGAATGTTAAGTATTTCATTAGATTAATATAGTAGGAGTTTAAAAAAAAACAATCCTTTGTTTACAAAACTTCAAATTTGTCCTAAATCAATTATATATAGTTTAATGAGTAAAATAAAAAAAAATTGGGAAAAGAAAAAAGTAACTGAAAAGATTGATAAATTGCTTACTGGCTTTGATGATGGTGAATTATTTGTTGAAGAAGTCTTTTCTGAAAATATTGTATTTGATGACAATAAAATTAAAACCTCTAGTTTTGACCAAGATAAAGGGTTTGGACTTAGAGCTGTAAAACAAGAAGAATTAAAATTCTATCACAGTAGCAATTTATGCGATGATTCACTTAATAAAGCAATAAAATATGTGAGTTCATTTGATTCAAAAAAGAAGATTTTATCAGCAAATACAATTAGCAAAAAAACAAATAGGCTTTTGTACTCAGACAACAATCCTATTAATTTAGTTCCTCTTAATAAAAAAATAGGTTTTTTAAAAAAAATTAATAAGTATGCAAGATCTTTAGATTCTTCGATTAAGCAAGTTTCAATAAGCTTAAATGGAAATTTCCAGAATATAGAGGTTACAAAGAAAGATGGAGCATTTTTTTATGATTCACGTCCTTTGGTGCGAATGAATATAAATTTATCTATTGAAAAAAAAGGTAAAACAGAAAGTGGCTCTTTTGGAATTGGCGGAAGATATATGTATGAAAATTTTTTTTCTAGCAATACTTGGAAAAAAGCTGTGAATGATGCTTTCAAACAAGCTTTGACAAGACTTGAGGCTATTGAAACTCCTGCTGGTGAACAAACTGTTGTATTGGGGCCTGGTTGGCCTGGAATTCTTCTTCATGAGGCAATCGGACACGGACTTGAGGGAGATTTCAACCGAAAAAAAACATCTGCATTTCATAATCTTGTAGGTAAAAGAGTTGCCTCAGACCAAGTTACAGTTGTTGATGACGGAACTATTCCTGACAAAAGAGGATCATTAACAATTGACGATGAAGGTACACCCTCTCAAAATACTGTCCTGATTGAAAATGGAATTCTTAAAGGATTTATGCAAGATAGACACAATGCTAGATTAATGAAAGAAGAAAGTACTGGAAATGGAAGACGTCAGAGCTATTCAAATATTCCCATGCCAAGAATGACAAATACTTATATGCTGAACGGAAAATATACTCATGAAGAAATAATAAAATCAACTAAAAAAGGTGTTTATGCATCACAATTTAGCGGTGGGCAAGTTGACATAACATCTGGAAAATTTGTTTTCAGTGCTTCAGAGGCTTATGAAATTAAGGACGGGAAAATAGGAAAACCATTGAAGGGAGCAACCTTAATTGGAAATGGTCCTGAGGCGTTAAAAGAAGTTAGTATGGTGGGAAATAATTTAGAACTCGATCAGGGAATTGGAACATGCGGAAAAGACGGACAATCTGTTCCAGTGGGTGTAGGCCAACCAAGTTTAAAAATTAATAAATTAACAGTTGGTGGAACCAAATAAAATTTTATTTTTCTAATTTATCAAAAATCTTTTCTTCATATTTTATAAAACTCTGAATCATTGCCATCCAAATTTCTATAATAATTTCATTCGGAATATCTTTTTTTTTTGCCTCTTTTTTTAACCTATTTATAATTTTATCTATTCTTTTTTTATCTACGATCTGATCTCTAGTTTTAAAATTTATTACCTCTGAAACTAAATCTTTTCTTTCGCTAATAAGATTCAAGATCTCAATATCAACTTCATCAATTTTTTTTCTTATCTCATTTAATGAATTATATTTTTTCATTTTTTTTTAAAATATTAAAATAATTAGCTCCATATATGTTATCAATATTCTCCTTCCATTCACTAAGAAATAAATTTTTCCATGTTTCTGCTGGTGAAAGACCTGATTCAAGTATTCTATCTAAGGGTTCAAGAAAGATACTTTCATTCTTTCCATTTAAAAAAATTTTCCTATTTTCAAGACCTTTTGAGGATAATTTAAGCAAATCCGAAAGAAATTTACTAAGGGGGGAGCCGTCTGGAGTTAAAGCTTTTAGACCTAGCTTTCTTACATTAGAATAAAAATTCTTCACATCTTTAAAATTCCATTTTTTAATTTTTTCCCAAACATCGTTCAGAACTGTCTCATCATACAATATGCCCGTCCAAAATGCTGGTAATGCACAAACTCTTGACCAAGGTCCTCCGTCTACTCCTCGTAATTCAATGTAAGATTTCAACCTAACTTCAGGAAAAACAGTTGAAATATGATTTACCCAATCTGTGTAAGTCGGTTTTACTTTTCCAATCTTCTTAATTTTACCTGCCAAAAAATCATTAAAATTATAATTTGTAATTTTTAAATATTTATCACCTCTAATAATAAAATACATTGGAACATTTAAAAGATAATCTACATACATTTCAAATGAAAAACCCTCATCAAAAACAAATGGTAGAATGCCACATCTTTGATTATCGGTTTTTGTCCAAATATAAGATCTGTAACTTAAAAAATTTGTTAATTTACCATCAACAAATGGAGAATTCGCATATAAACCAATAATTGCAGGTTGCAAAGATAACCCAACCCTAAATTTTTTTATCATATCCTCTTCTGAGGAATAATCAAAGTTTGCTTGAATAGTGGCTGTTCTTTGCATCATATCAACGCCATTAGATCCTACTTTGGGCATGTAGGATTTCATAATTTTGTATCTATCTTTGGGCATAAGTGGAATATCTTTCAATTTCCATTTGGGTAAAACTCCCATTCCCATGAAATCTATTTCCAAATTTTTACAAATATCATCAAGTTCTTTTTGATGTTCATTAACTTCTTTGCATGTTTCAAAAAGACTGTCTTTTGGTGAACCTGATAGTTCAATCTGTCCACCAGGTTCTAAAGTTATTGATGATCCATCCTTCTCCAATGCAACAAGATAATTATTTTCAATTTTTTTTTCCCAAAGATATCTTTCGCTTAATCCATTAAAAATTTTTAAAATATCCTCATAAGTAATGGGTTTAAGATTTGATCTATTAAAACCAAATTTCTCGTGCTCCGTACCAACTTTCCAATTTTTCTTTTCCTTGCATCCATTTTTAAAAAACGAAATTAAAGATTCTTTTGATAATTTATTAGTCATAGAATGATCCTTTAACTTTTGAAAGGGCTAAAATTGCTGCAGTATCTGCTTTTAAAATATTTTCACCTAGGTTCAATTTAATATGATCTATTCTATCAAATAAAATCCTTTCTTTATCTGACCATCCCCCAATAGGACCAATAAAAATTGCGATCTTTTTTCCTTTAGACAATTTAATATTGTCATTAATTTTATATTTTTCATCACATAAAATTATGATTCTATCACGATCCCAGTTTGAAAGAATACTTTTAAGATTCACTGGATTACTTATTTTCGGAATAATAAGCGAATTACTTTGTTCAACTGCCTCAATAATTATTTTCTTTAATCTATCAATTTTAATAGAAATTCTTTCAGAAAAATCGGTCTCTACAGGAATAATTTTTTCAACACCTATTTCGGAAACTTTTTCAATTAAATAGTCGATATTCCTTTTTTTTATTAAACTAAAATAAATCCAAATATTTTCCTTATTAATTTTTTTCCTAGAAAATTTTAAAGGTTGTAAATAGTTCTCTGATAAAATCTTTGCAAACCATTCCTCTGAGTCGTTAAAAATTAAAATTTGGTCATGTTCTTTTTTTCTCATAACATTTTTTAAATAATGAAAATCATGAGAAGACAATTCAATTTTTTCATCTTTTGAAATTTTTTTTTTTAAATATAATCGAATTCTAGGCATTCTTAGTTTATTAAGAGAAATTGATTCGGTAAATGTTTAAAAAATTAATTACAAAATGCAAGTTTTTATTAATTTTAGGAAGATATAACTATCCAACAGGAGCTTTTCTTTTGATGTGGCCTTGTTTGTGGGGGCTAGCCTTTCAAATTAGAGAGATTGATATTTTTATTAAATATTCTCTTCTTTTTTTCATAGGAGCATTTATTATGAGAGGAGCTGGTTGTTGCATTAATGACCTTTTTGATAAAAATTTTGATTCAATGGTTTCAAGGACAAGAAATCGTCCTCTGGCTTCTGGGAAATTAAAAAACCTTGATGCAATTCTTTTTATAATTTTTCAATTAATTCTAGGCTTGATAATTTTAGTTCAATTTAACCTAAAAATAATTTTCTTTGCTATTGGAATTATGCCATTAGTTATCATTTATCCAATTTTTAAGAGAGTTATTGATTTTCCACAACTATTTCTTGGTATTGTTTTTAATTGGGGAATTATTTTAGGATTTTTGGTAGAGAATAATAATCTTAATTTCCAAATTCTAATACTTTATATTGCTGGAGTTTTATTTACTATTGGGTATGACACAATATATGGAATGCAAGATATTAAAGATGATAAAAAAATAGGCTTAAAATCTTTATCGATATTAGTTGAGAAAAACCAAGTTTTTTTTATTAGCATTGTTTATTTTTTTAGCTTTATTTGTTTTTCAATTTCATTTTTTTACCAAAATACTAGTCTTTTTTTTTCTCTAAGTTCTTCAATTATTGTATTCATACTATTTTTTTTTCAATTACACTTATTAAATGAAAAAAAATTCAAAAAGATTTTTGATCAAAATATCTTTGTAGGAGGTACGATTTTTTTAATTATACTTTTTCAGAATTTTTTTTGAGGGATGATTACGTACCTTACAAAACAGTTATCAACATTGGACCATGACTTCTGGTCCCATTCTTTTTTTGCTTCCTCGTACGAATTAAATGGTCCATATCTTTCAAGGTCAGAACCAATTTCTAATTCTTTGAAATTTGTATTTTTATATGTTCCGCCAACAACCCAATACGCCATTTATAAAATAGTTTTGTTTCTGTTGAAATTATATCAAATTAAAATATAAATTAATATCTTATGGATAAAAATTTACTTCAAGATATAAATCTCAAATTAAAAAAAAAAGGAGTAACAGAGTCAGATGTGGTTTATTTTGAATCTGAGACAATAAGTGCATCATCAAGGCTCGGAAAATTGGAAAAAACAGAAAAGTCTGAGGTACAAGAAATTGGTATAAGAGCAATTATTAATTATCGTCAGTCTATAATATCATCAACAAATCTTGATAAAAAAAATCTTGATTTATTAATTGATAAGGTTGTTGATATGGCTAAATTTGTTCCAAAAGATAAATACTGTGGATTAGCAAAAGAAAAGCAAATTTTTGACAAAGAGTCTGACGATCTTAAAAAACTCGATCAGTTTGATTCATTTACTCCTAGTCAAAATGATATAGAAGATTCTGTGTTGTTACTTGAAAATAGCGCCTTAGAAAATAAACGTATTACTAATTCTGAAGGAGCAGAAATAGCATGTACTAAAAATAATTTTTTACTTATGGCTTCTAATGGCTTAACACAAGAGTTCAAAAAAACTCATAGTGATTATATTATAGCTGTACTGGCTGAAAATTCTAAATCAATGGAAAGAGAGTATGATTATAAATCAAAAGTGTTCTTTAAAGATTTAGGGGATTTTAAAAAAATTGGTCAGAAAGTATCCAAAAAAGCAGTAAAAAAGCTTAACTCTAAGAAAGTTAAAACTTGTAAGGTAAATGTAATTTTCGACTCAAGGGTTTCCTCAAGTTTGTTAGGAAACCTTTTCAATGCTTGCAATTCCTCAACAATTATTAGAGGAACAAGTTTTTTAAAAGATAAAATAGAGAAAAAACTATTTGATTCACAAATTAATATAATTGATAACCCCAGGCTAAAAGGTAAACTTAGATCAAGAATCTCAGACTGCGAGGGAATTGAATCAAATGAAAAACATTTGATTAAGGATGGAAAACTTAAATTCTTTTTTAATTGTCTATCAACAGCCAAACAACTAAAAGACAATTTTTCTGGTCATGCTTCAAGAGGTGTTTCAACTATCCCAAGCCCATCATATACTAATTTATTTATGAAAAATGGAACAGAAAAATTAGAAAATATCATAAAATCTCAAAAAAAAGGTCTTCTTGTCACCGAGTTAATGGGTAGTTCAATCAATTATTCAAATGGTGATTACAGTAGAGGAGCTTCTGGATTTTGGATAGAAAATGGAGAAATTGCTTTTCCAGTTTCGGAAATTACAATAGCAAGTAATTTAAAAGAAATGTTTAAGTCTCTAACACCAGCTAATGATTTAGAATTCAATTATGGAGTAAATGCCCCTTCACTTTTAATAGAGGATATGATGGTTGGAGGTATTTGATTGACAGACTTTATTAATGAACAAAATCTTGAAATAATTTCAAAAGATGCTCTCATGGAGGCATCAAAAATTGCACTCGAATTTAAGAATAAAACAATGAAGGTTGAATATAAAACAAAAGCTCAACCTGTTACAGAAGCTGATGTGAAGATCGATAATTATCTCAAAAATTTTTTTAAAAGAAAAACTCCAAATTTTGGTTGGTTGTCAGAAGAAACTGAGGATGATGGTTCTAGATTCAAAAATGAATATTTTTGGTGTTTAGATCCCATAGATGGTACACGATCATTTATTAATCAAAAACCAGAATACACTATCTCATTAGCCTTAATAAAAAAAACTACACCTATTCTTGGATTTGTTGTTAATCCGGAAACTCAAGAATTCTTTTTTGCAAAAAAAAATAAAGGAGCATTTTGTAATAATAAAAAAATTAATGTAAATAATAAAAAAGAAATTCAGAACTGCAGATATGCTATAAGCAATTCAGAAATTGGCAGATTATCAGAATTAAACTTCGTTCATGAAAAAAATATTATAAAAATGGGTTCAATAGCCTATAAGATTGCATTAGTTGCTAAAGGAGAAATTGATATAGCAATAAGTTTCACAAAAAAAAATGATTGGGATGTGGCAGCAGCAGATCTCATTCTTCAGGAAGCCGGTGGAAAAATAAATGAAATAAATGGAAAATTGGTTCAATATAATACTTCAGATTTAAAAATAAAATCTATTGTGGCGTCAAATAAAACAATTTTAACAGAATTACAATGCAAATTATCTAATAGCAATATTCATTAAAAAAATGCAAGACACCAAAACAAAAGTCTTAATAAAGAGAATATTCAAAAGATACATAAAAAAGCATCTATCAACACTGATTCTTGCTTTGTTTTGTATGATCTTGGTATCAGCATCCACAGCTATTAATGCATGGATGATGCAGCCTGTTCTTGATGATATTTTTATTAATAAGAATGAGAAACTAATGCTAATTATTCCAGGAGCAGTTCTTCTCATAGCATTGGTAAAAGGAGTAGCATCTTATTTTCAGTCGGTACTTATGAGTTTTGTTGGATATAGATTAGTTGCAGAATTGCAAGAAGAAATGTTTAACTCTTTAATTAAATGTGACATTGCATATATTAACCAAACCAACTCTGGAACTTTGATTTCAAGATTTCTTGCAGATGTTGGAAACTTATCTAGAGGTGTTCATAATGTAATTATTAATATTTTGAAAGATTCTTTGACTTTTATTTTTTTGGTAGCAGTAATGGTTTATCACGATCCAACTTTGGCATTATTTGCAATTATAATTTTTCCTGTTGCCATTTATCCAATATCTAGAATTGGGAAAAGGTTAAGAAAAATATCAAAAACTACTCAAATTGGTTTTGGAACGTTTACATCAAAATTGTCTGAGTCTATGACTGGAATAAAAACTATTAAATCTTTTAATACAGAAAATTTTGAGCAAAAAAAAATAAATAATGAAATAGATAATCTTTTTAAATTAACTCTTAAGTCTACAAAAGTAAATTCAGTTGCAAGGCCTCTTATGGAAACGCTTGGTGGTTTAGCTATTGCTTTAATTATTTACATAGGTGGCAAAGAAGTCTTATCTGGAAATACAACTCCAGGAACTTTTTTTTCATTCTTGACTGCATTGATAATGGCTTATCAACCTGTAAAATCTTTGGCAAGTTTAAATGCTACGCTTCAAATGGCAATGGCCTCAGCTGAAAGAGTTTTTGAAATAATTGACACAAAGCCTACCATTCTAGAAAGCTTAAAAGTTAAAGATAATAAAATTGATATTGATAAATCACAAGATGTAAAATTTAAAAGAGTAAGTTTTAAATATACAGAATCAAAAGATCATGTATTAAAAAATTTAAATTTTGAAATTAAAAAGGGCCAAAAAATAGCTTTGGTCGGATATTCAGGGGCAGGAAAGACAACATTGTTAAATCTGTTACCACGATTCTATGATCCATCAAATGGAGAAATTCAACTGGGTGGAATTAATATCAAACAATTAAGCCTAAAATTCTTGAGAGAGCATTTTTCTCTGGTAAGTCAAGATATAGTCTTATTCGATGAAACTATAAAATTTAATATCGCTTATGGTCACAAAAAATATAGCGATGCAGAAATACTGTCAGCTGCAAAAAAAGCTAATTGTTTGGAGTTTATAGATCATTTTCCAAAAAAATTTAAAGAAATTGTTGGAGAAAATGGTACCAAATTATCTGGGGGACAAAAACAAAGAATTGCAATTGCAAGAGCATTTTTAAAAAATTCACCATTTTTACTTTTAGATGAGGCTACATCTGCTCTAGACTCAAAATCAGAAATGAAAATTCATTATTCACTTAAATCATTAATGAAAAATAGAACTTCTCTTATAATAGCCCATAGATTATCAACCATAATTGATGCTGATAATATAATATTATTAAATGATGGTAAAATCGAAAATATTGGCACTCACAAATTCTTATTAAAAAATTCTTCAATCTATAAAAATCTATATCAACTACAGTTTAAAAAAAAAAATTATGGTAAAAAAAATACTTAAAAAAAAAAGATTTCAATACTTTTTAGGCTGGTTAATTTCGATTTATCTAAAATTTTGTTATCATAGTTCAATATGGTACATAAAGAATAATCAAAACATAAAAGAGTTAATTTCTAAAAAAAAAAGTTTTCTTGTATGTTTCTGGCATAATAGAATTCTCATGGCGCCATTTTGCTGGGAGGATCAAGAAAAAAAATTTAAAATGCTTATTTCATCTCATCCTGATGGAAGAATAATTTCTCATGCTGTTTCTTATTTTGGAATTTCTACAATTTCTGGATCATCAAGAAAGAATACTCTTTCATCTATAAAAGAAATATTAAATGAAATAAAAAATAATAATATAATTGGGATTACACCTGATGGACCCAAAGGACCAAAAGAGAAGGTTAAGCCTGGATTATTAAATTTGTTAAAAAAAAACCATTTACCAATAATACCTCTTAGTTACTCTGCAAAATTTAACTTCAGATTGAATACTTGGGATAAATTTTTATTTGTAACTCCATTTAATAAATTTGTTGCAGTATGGGGAGAACCATTTTTTTATAATAAAAAGGAATCAGACAAAAAAAATATTTTAAATCTTGAAAAAGAAATTCAAAGAATTTCAGATCTTTCCGATAATTTAGTAAGATAAATGTTTATTTTTTTATATAAGACCTTTTCAAATTTTCTTTCATTTTTTATTTTTTTATTTTTTTTAATTAGATTTTTTGTATCTAAAGAAAACTTTCAAAGTTTGCGAGACAAATTTGTTTTATATAAAACTACCAGACTAACTAGAAAGCTAATCTGGATCAATGCAGTAAGTATTGGTGAAGCAAAAACTGCAATAATAGTTGTTAAGGAAATACTTAAAAAAAATCCTGGAGTAAATATATTATTTTCTACATCAACTATTTCTGCATTTCAGGTAATTAAA
>MDTE01053793.1_pt1 | contig 11431 bp, 12 predicted proteins | sample 811231 | NCBI WGS metagenome assembly MDTE01 (sample SAMN05326651, study PRJNA326480) | marine metagenome | isolation source: seawater | place: Indian Ocean: Red Sea | collected 2010
AAAGCAATGAATAATGAAGAAAACAAAGTCCAGGCAAAGATTAATGAAAAAAAACAAAAAGGAGTGAAAGTTGTATCTGAAAAAGATTGGTAATGAGAAGTAAAATTTTATATATAGTATGCATATTTTTTAGCTGTCTTTTATCAGCTCAGGTAAACTTTAGAGCTAAGTTGAGTAAGAATTCACTAGGAATCAATGAAAGAGTAAGAATTGATTTTATAATAGATAAGGATGGAGACAATTTTACTCCACCAGAATTTGAAAATTTTAGAGTGGTTGCGGGGCCGAGTCAATCAATCAAAAACTCATGGATTAATGGTAAAAGGTCATATTCAAAAACTTATACATATTTTTTATCACCTATTGAAAAAGGAAATTTTAAAATTAGACAAGCTTCTATAGAAGTAGATGGTGAGACATATAAAACGCTAATATTAAATATAGAAGTAACGTCCGCAGTTGAAGTTCCTGTTAATCCAGATGATCCGTCTTATATAGCAGATAATAATATTCATTTGGTTGCTGAGGTCTCTAATACTTCACCATATTTAAATGAACCTATATCAATAATATATAAATTATATTGGAAGCCCGATCTTGGAATCACAAATCCTAGAGAATTAGATGCGCCTAGATATGCTAATTTTTGGAGTAGTAATATAGAGATTACACCAATAGCAGAAAATGGGATATATAAAGGCGAAGCATATAGATATGCTGTCATGAGACAAACGGTTCTATATCCACAAAGAACGGGATTACTATCAATTGAACCTCTCGTATATGATATAGCAGTACAAGTGCCAACAAATAGAAGAGATATCTTTGGCCAGGTCTTGAGCAATACAGTTAATAAGACAGTTTCCGCTGGAAAAGTTAAAATTAATGTTAAGCCCCTCCCTAATGAAGGCAAGCCAGAGAATTTTTCAGGAGCTGTTGGAAATTTTGACCTGTTAGTTAATAGTACAAAAAAAGAATTATTACTTTCTGAAGCATTTCAATTAAATATCGAAATTAAAGGTAGAGGAAATTTTAATTTATTCAATTTCCCCTCTATCAATTTACCTACATCTTTAGAAATATATGAACCGGAAAGAATAGAAAAATTAAAAACAAATTTTCAAGGGATTAATGGAAGCCTAAAAGATCAATATACAGTTGTTCCGTCTTCTCCTGGTAAATATGCTATTCCAAAAATATCATTTACATATTTTGATCCAAAAGATGTTTCATATAAAACAAAAACTTCATCAACAACCTATGTTAATGTTAAGGGGGTAATTAATAATAATTCTGCAAATGAAAGCAATAATCAAACTACATCTAAAAACAACATTAATAAACTAGATTTAGTAGAATATGGGAATATGTCTTATAAAACAAAATCAAATTTTGTAAAAATAAATAAAGCAATATTTTTTAAATCTGCATTATTTTGGTGGCTGTTATTTGGACCATTTGTAATAATGTTTGTATTCCTTATTATTAAGTCTACTCTGGATAAAAGGAAGAAGGATAAAAATTGGGTTAGATCAAGTAATGCAAAAAAATTAGCAAAAAAATATTTAGGGGAGGCCAAAAAAAATATTGATAATAAAAACAGATTTTATGAGTCATTAGACAAAGCTCTTATGAATTATTTAAAATCAATATTACTCTTTGACAATAGTGAATATAATGCAAAACAAATTAGAAGTTCTTTAGAGAAAAGATCAATTAACAAAAATACAATTGATAGATTAGAAGAAATATTTGATAATTGTCAGATGGCTAGGTATACTCCATTTGATCAGGTTGATATGGAAAAAGATTATTTAAAAGCTTTGGAGATAATTTCTTTAATTGAAAATGAAATAATATAAAATGAAAAAAAGTTTAATAGTTTTAAATATTATCTATTTAATTTCTAGTATTAATTTATTAGCTCAAGTTGATGCTGAAAAGTTATTTAATACTGGGAATGAATTATATAATGAAGGAAGGAATATCGAAGCAATTAATTATTATAAACAAATAATTAATAATGATATTCATTCTGCAGAATTATATTATAATATGGCTAATGCTTATTATAAAATAGACAGTATAGCTTCATCTATCTATTATTATGAAAAAGCATTGGCACTTAATCCATCAGACAAGGAGATAATAAATAATTTAAAATTAGTAAATAATGCATTAGTAGATGAGATAAACCCAATTGCAGAACCAATATTTCAATCTATACTCAATCAATTTTCTAATATTTTTTATTTTGAGTCTTGGGGGTATATTTCTATATTTTTTAGTTTTTTAATAGTAGTATTATTTCTAACTTACTACTTTGCTAAAGAAACTAGGATAAAAAGAGTAACATTTATTTCTTTATGTACTGCAGTAATACTAATGTTAATTTCGTTAGTGAATGGTTATAGAGGCTTTGATAATATAGTGAATGATAAGTATGCTATAATTTATGCTTATGAAACAGATTTAAAAACAGAACCAAATAATCGATCAGAAACCTTATTTATGCTACATGAAGGGACTAAAGTAAAGGTTTTAGAAAATTATAATAATTGGATCAAAATTCAATTGACAAATGGCCAGATTGGATTTTTACAATTAATTGATGTAAAAATATTATGATAACAAAACAACAAGTAATAGAAGCTCAAAATAAGTGGGCTAAGGGAATAGTTGAAATGGGAAATATAAAGGACAATGTTGTATTGAAGGAGTATACAATTAATTTTTTGAATGAGTTATACTCTTTTGAATTGGGACCAGTCCTTTTTAAACCAACAATGGCTTCTGTAGAGCAATTTAGAAATTCTCAGCAAATGGCATTATCTTATTTTATTGGAGGTGTTGATGCATTTTGTAAAGAAGATGAAGGATTTGCAACAAAAGGGTGGACCAATATTGATTTTAAAAATCACAATATTATTTTAGATAAAAACAGAGCCATTGCTATGGGAAATTATTATTTCCAAGTCAATAATAACGAACCAATTAAAGTTGAATATACTTTTGGATACAAGCTTGTTGATAATAAGTTAAAAATAGATTTACATCACTCATCTCTTCCTTATAGCGGTTCACCATAAATTGATTTTATAAAAGCTGGAAAGATTTCTTGGTTAACAACTTTTATATAGGAATAGAATTCTGAATGTGAAAGAGTTAATTCATCGATTATCTCTATAGTAGAATTTAGTTTATCAAATAATAAGACAAATATCATACAAAGAATAAAATATTTAATGCATCCAAAAAGTGAGCCAGACATTTTATTGACAAGGCCAAGAGATAGATTATCTGCTAATTTAGTTAGAGATTTTGCAATAAAATTAAAACAAAATATTGTGAAAATTAGCACCAATATAAATGACAAAATAGTTAAATAGTTTTCTTCCAAATGCATTATTTGCTGAATATATTTTGAAACTAAATCATAGAATTTACTTGCAAAATATATTCCTGCTAATAAACTAATAAGGGATGAAATTTCTAGGAATAACCCCCTATAGAATCCTCTTATCATCCCATAGATTAAAATTACTCCTATTACAATATCAATACTAATACTTGTCATTATACATCTTGTTATTACAAATTAATAAATTTTAGTTGTTATATTAATGTGATATTTATTAAATAATGGACAGTACATTAAAGGAAAGATGGGAAAAATTAGTTAAAAAATTATCTAAAGATTTTGCTGATAACGAAATCATGGATTTACAATCCATTATTTTTTTGGTAGGAATACAAGAGTTAGGAGATATAAACCCCAATTTTTCTAAAAACAAAAAACTAGACTTGATGCATATCGGGGTTTGCAAATTGTTGAGCGACTATGGATATTATGTTTTTGATTATGTTGACAATGATGGTTGGCCTCATTATAAATTAGTTGATAAGCTTCCTAATTTGAAACCTGGAGAACAAACAATATTAATGAAGGAGGCTATTGTCAACTATTTTTTAAAAATCAATTATATTAACTAAGTTTTATTAAATTTGATTTATTCATATTAGCTAATGATTAAAAAAATTAAATCCACCATTAATGAGGTCTCCTCTTTTGATTCTAATTCTATTGAAGAAATAGAATCATTTAGAATAAAATATTTAGGTAAAAAAGGGATTATAAATCAATATTTCCAGGAATTTAAAACTGTTGACAATAAACAAAAAAAAGAAGTAGGCCTATTACTTAATGATTTAAAAAGTAAAGCTGTAAATAAAGTAGAGGCTTTAATTTTAAATGTTTCTAATGCTTCTAAAAAATTTGAAGTAATTAATGATATTACCAGACCTGGAGATCTTATTGAGATTGGTTCAAGACATCCAATATCATTAGTCAAAAATAGAATCATTGAGATATTTGAAAAAATAGGGTTTACAATAAGCGAAGGTCCAGAAATTGAAGATGATTGGCATAATTTTACTGCTTTAAATTTACCTGAATATCATCCTGCAAGAGACATGCAAGACACTTTTTTTATTGAGAAAGACCCAGATATTTTATTAAGAACTCATACTAGCTCTGTGCAAGTTAGATATATGGAAGAGAATAAACCTCCTATCAGAACAATATCTCCAGGCAGAGTATATAGAAATGAAGCAATATCTGCTAGATCCCATTGTTTTTTTCATCAGATTGAAGGACTATGTATTGACAAGAATATAAGTTTTGCTGATTTAAAACAAACATTAGAATATTTTACAAAGATGCTATTTGGAAAGTCAAAAATTAGACTTAGACCATCTTATTTCCCATTCACTGAACCAAGTGCTGAAGTAGATGTTTATTGGGGACTTGAAAATGAAGTCGATTATAAAATGACTAAAGGTACTGGATGGCTAGAAATTATGGGGTGTGGAATGGTTGACCCAAATGTATTAGAGAATTGCGGAATCGATCCTAAAGAATATTCGGGCTATGCTTTTGGATTGGGAATTGATAGAATTACTTTATTACTTCATCAAATAGACGATATAAGATTGTTAAGTGAAAATGATGTAAGGTTTATTAAACAATTTAAATCAACACTTTAGTTAAGTTGACCTGATAAATTTTTAAATGTTTTTTTAGGACTCCTTTTTAAATACAATACATTATACACTGCTTCAATAATTGGAAGGGTTATTTTTTTCTTAGCTTTTGAATTTAATATATATGCTTTTTTAGTTGCTATATAACCTTCTGCAATCATTTTCATTTCCATTTTAGCATATTTTACTGAATAGCCTTTACCTAACATGTTCCCAAACAATCTATTTCTTGAGAAAATTGAGTATCCAGTTACCAACAGATCTCCTAAATATACCGAATCATGGATGTCTCTATTCATCATATGTCTTTCCTGAATAAATCTGCTAATTTCTTTTATTGAACTACTCATTAAAACACTTTGAAAATTATCTCCATAACCAAGCCCATGCGCTATCCCCGCAGCAATTGCATAAATGTTTTTTAACATGCTAACATATTCAATACCTATAACATCATCGCTAGTTTGAACTGAAATATAAGAACACAAAAATTTTGACGCAATAATGTTGGCTAGAGGTTTATTTGATGAAGCTATTGTTAAATATGAAAGTTTTTCCAATGCCACCTCTTCTGCATGACACGGCCCTGCTAAAACCAAAAACTTATTCTCCTTTGTTTGAAATTTTTTTTCAAAATGCTCACCCACTAATAAATTGGTCTCAGGAATTATTCCTTTTATTGCTGAAATAATGATTTTTTTTGAAATATCAACTGAAATTTTAGATAAAACATTATTTGCAAATTCTGATGGCACAGCAATAATCAATACGTCTGACCTTTCACAGGCTTCATTAATGTCATTAGTTAATTTAATTTTTTTAATATCTAATTCTACAGAACTTAGATAATTAGGGTTATGACAGTGCTTATTTATATAATTTATATTATCAGGATTTCTTATATACCAATTAATTTCTTTTAAGTTTTCTGATAGAATCTTAATAATTGCAGTTGCCCAGCTTCCGCTTCCTATAACACCGAATTTTTTATTTTTTTTCATTTTTTAATTCAAGAAATATATAGTTTATTTTTGATTATATAATTATAAATCTCCTCAGATATAAATCCACTTAGATTTTCTTTATTATTTATCAACTTTCTAATTTCTGAAGAGCTTATATTTAGATAAGGCCCTTCTATTTTATGAACATTTTTACTATGTATCAGTTCAGTATTCTCTTTTCTATTTCCTCCTCTTGGATAAACATATATATCATAATTATTGAGTATTTCTTTATAATTTTTCCAGTATGTAAAATTCATAAAATTATCTTCACCCATAATTATACTAAATCTGTAGTTAGGAAATTTTTTGGAGATATAATTTAATGTATTTATTGTGTAGTTTGGTTTCTCTAAATTTAATTCAATGTCACTAGCTAATAGATTATTGTTCCTTTTTAGTTGAATTTTTGCCATTTCATATCTATGAACAAAATCGACAATATTATTATATGATTTATCAGGATTCTGAGGAGTTACTACAAACCAAACTTTGTTTAATATTCCTTTTTTAACAAGTAATTTACCAATATTAATATGGCCAAAATGAATGGGATCAAAGGTTCCAAAATAAAGTCCAATTTTCATTTTTATTAAAGAAAATTATTAATTAATGATTTTGTTTTACTGATGGTTTCCTCAATTTTATGATTTTCTATTTTATAATCATATAAAACAGCCATAGACATTTCTTTTGCAGCTTTAGAAAGTCTTATTTGAATATTTTTTTCTTGCTCAGTGCCGCGTTTTCTTAGCCTTTTTTCTAATTCTTCTAAACTTGGAGGACTAATAAAAATAGTTATTGTTTTATTAGGAAATTCTTTTTTTATAGAAAGGCCTCCAATAACATCTATATCAAAAATCATGTTTTTTCCTAAACCATTAAGCTTTTGAACTTCAGATTTTAATGTTCCATAAAATGTATTTTTATATACTTCCTCCCACTCAATAAATTCTTTTGATTCAATTTTTTTTTGGAATTCATCATTAGATAAAAAATAGTAATCTTTACCATTAACTTCATGATTTCTTTTAGCTCTAGATGTGGCAGAAATTGAAAAACCTAGATTTAATGATTGATCAGATATTAAGCTATTAACTATAGTTGTTTTTCCTGATCCAGAAGGAGCTGCAATAACTATTAATTTTCCAGTATTCATTAGAGTATATTATATATTTGTTCTTTTATTTTCTCCAAAGCATCTTTCATCTCTACTACATTTTTTTGCATTCTTGCATCGTATGATTTAGCTCCAAGGGTATTAATTTCCCTCCCTATTTCTTGACTAATAAACCCTAATTTTTTCCCATTTGGAGATTTCTGTTTCATAATTTTTGTGAAGAAATTTGTGTGGCCAGTTAAACGAATAATTTCTTCATTTATATCATATTTTTCTAGATAATAAATTAATTCTTGTTCAAATCTATTTTTATCAATTTTTAGATTTAAATTTACGATATCTTGTCTTAATTTCTTTTTAATCTTTACTATTCTTTTTTCTTTTAATTTAGTGATTTTGCTTAATAAATTTTTAATACTTTTTATATTGTTGGTTAAATCTTTTTCTATTGTTTTCCCCTCTTCTATCCTATAATTATCTATTTGTTTCAATAATTTATTTATCCCTTTTTGAATATTTTTCCAATCTTTTTTACTAGTAGATGATTTAATAATTGTATAGGAATTAGGCATTTGTATTGCAATTTTCAATAAGTCTATTTCTTTAGCATTTGCTATTTTTCTTAACTGTTTTATATTTCCAGTAATTATTTTCTTATTTATTTTTGTTGGATTATAATCTGTATTTTTTTCATATATAATACTCAGCTCAATTTTTCCTCTTATAAGATTTTTTGAAAGTAATTTCCTAATAACATTATCTTTTTCTTTTAGTTCATGTGGTATTTTACAAGTTAAATCTAGAGATTTACTATTAAGAGATTTTAGTTCAATTGTCATTTTATGACCGTCGCTATTTAACGTAGTTGAGGAATAAGCGGTCATAGATTTTATCATACCTTGTAATTTGTTTAACAAATATATAAAAGTGAATTAGATTATTTTTTTAATGGACTTTTAGATACTAAATATACTCCTAAGAAAATCATTGTAATTGAAATTATATCTAATGGCTCAAGTTTATCCGCACCCATATATATTGCATAGATAATTGCTATAATTGGCTGGAAATAAATAAACATCCCAACAGTTGTAGCTTTAAGATTACTTAAAGCAAATAAATTAAGTAAATATACTAGGAATGTTGTGCAAATAATCACATATGATAAATTAGCAAATGCAGAAGGAACAAAATTTTCCCATTTAATATTTAAGAACTCAATTAACCCAATAGGTGCATTTACTATAATTGCAATTAAAAAAAACCATTTCATCAATGTTATCATGCTATACTTATTTGTTAATGGTTTCACTAATACATAATATAAGCTATATGAGATACTGTTTGCAAAAAGAAAGAGATTTCCAAGTTTAATATTTGGCGCATTAATAACAACTTTATTATTAAAAAGGATAAGCAACAATGTTCCTATAAATCCAATGACAACTCCTAAATACTTGTTTTTAGATATTCTTTCTTTGATCAGAATTATTGAGATTATAAAGATTATGATAGGAGCAGTTGTAGAAATTATTGAACTGTTTATAGGAGTTGATAATTCTAGCCCTTTTAATGATGTTATCATATTGATACTCATACCAAATAAAGCACACAATATTAGCCTCATTCTATCTTTTTTTTCTATATACTCGGTTGTGCTAAAAATGCCTATAATCCAGAATAAAATAGCCGCTCCAAGTACTCTTGCGTAGAGAAGAGCACTTGCTGAAATAAATACTGGCATTAATTCTTTAGCAATAGTATGGTTAAACCCAAATATTGAAGTCGCAATTAGGGCTGCAATTAATCCTAAATATCTATTATTCATTATATTCTACAGATTAGTTTAAAGATAATCCATAGTTTTGTATAGAGCTAATTATAGTTTAAATTTGTTCATCTTAAAGACTACTATATGAAATTTAATACTAAAACTATTCATGGGGGACAATCATTAGATACTAGTTATAATGCAGTAATGTCTCCAATCTATCAGACATCAACATATGCTCAATCAAGCCCTGGGAATCATAAAGGATTTGAGTATTCTAGAACGCATAACCCCACTAGGACTGCACTTCAAAACTCTTTTGCAAGTATAGAAAATGCGAAGTATGGGCTAGCTTTTGCTTCAGGATTAGCGGCTATTGATGCAATAATGAAATTATTAAAGCCAGGTGATGAAGTTATTTCAACTAATGATTTATATGGAGGAACATATAGATTATTTACAAAAATATTTAGCAGTTATGGTATTAAATATCATTTTGTTGGTATGCATGATATTGCAAATATTGAAAAATTAATAAACAGAAATACTAGATTAATATGGACAGAAACACCAACAAATCCAATGTTAACTATAGCCGATATACAAGCCTTATCAACTATAACAAAAAAACATAATATTCTTTTAGCTGTTGATAATACTTTTGCAACTCCATATTTACAAAGACCTATTGAACTAGGCGCTGATATAGTAATGCATTCAGCAACTAAATATCTCGGAGGACATAGCGATGTAGTATTGGGAGCAATTATGCTTAATAATAAAGAATTGGCAGATAAGCTGTACTTTATTCAAAATGCAAGTGGAGCAATATGTGGGCCGCAAGATAGTTTTTTGGTTTTGAGAGGCATAAAAACATTACATGTTAGAATGCAAAGACATTGTGAAAATACAAGAAAAGTTGCTAATTTTTTAAATTCTAATGCAAAAGTTGATCAGGTGTATTGGCCAGGATTTGATTTTCATCAAAATCATGATATAGCCAAAAAACAAATGGATGATTATGGAGGCATGGTCTCTTTTAAATTAAAAGGAGATAATATCAAGGATGCTTATAAAATTTTAGAAAGTCTTAAAATTTTTACATTGGCTGAGTCTCTTGGAGGTGTTGAATCTTTATGCGGCCATCCTGCATCAATGACACATGCAAGTATTCCTAAAGATGAGAGAGAAAAGTCAGGATTATCTGACTCTCTAATTAGATTAAGTGTTGGAATTGAAGATTCTGAAGACTTAATTAATGATTTAGAACAAGCAATTAATTAGTAATTGATTTTTATGAAGTTTATGGGTAGTTTAGGTATTAAATTATTATTTTTAACTATAGATTTTTACCAATTATACAATAATTGATTTATTATGAAACAAAAGATTAAAGCATTTCTAGATTTAGTAGGACAAAGAAATGGGCATGAACCAGAATTTATGCAAGCTGTAGAAGAAGTAGCTGAAACAGTTATCCCATATATTGTCAATAACAAAATTTATCACGGAAAAAATATTTTATTAAGGATGTGTGAGCCTGAAAGGGTTATAAGCTTTAGGGTATGTTGGATTGATGATGAAGGTGAGATTCAGGTAAATAGAGGTTATAGAATTCAAATGAATTCAGCGATTGGGCCATATAAAGGAGGATTAAGATTTCATCCGACAGTTAATATGAGTATCCTTAAGTTTCTTGCATTTGAACAAGTCTTTAAAAATAGTTTAACTACTCTTCCAATGGGAGGAGGAAAAGGAGGAAGTGACTTTGATCCTAAAGGGAAGAGTGAAAATGAAATAATGAGGTTTTGTCAAGCTTTTATGGCAGAGCTATTTCGACATATAGGCCCTAATACGGATGTCCCTGCGGGTGATATAGGTGTTGGAGGAAGAGAAATAGGATATCTATATGGAATGTATAAAAAATTAAATAATGAATTTACTGGAGTTTTAACTGGCAAAGGTGTTACCTGGGGAGGATCTTTAATTAGACCAGAAGCTACAGGATATGGTACTGTGTATTTTGCACAAAATATGCTTGAATTAAAGAATGATAATTTTAAGGATAAAAATATAGTTATTTCTGGATCCGGAAATGTAGCTCAATATGCTGCAGAAAAATCAATAAGTTTAGGAGCTAAAGTTTTAACAATGTCTGATTCTTCAGGATTTATATATGACTCAGATGGAATAAATGAAGAAAAGCTTGATTTTATCATGAATTTAAAAAATGTTAAAAGAGGAAGAATTAGTGAATACGTAAAAAAATACCCAAATGCTGAATTTAGAAAAGGAGAAAACCCATGGTCTATACCTTGTGATATTGCACTTCCTTGCGCAACCCAAAATGAACTTGATAAATCTGATGCAGACCTTCTAATTTCTAATGGCTGTAAATGTGTAAGTGAAGGCGCAAATATGCCATCAACTAAGGATGCAATATCTGTTTTTCATAAAGCAAAAATTTTATTTGCTCCAGGGAAGGCATCTAAT
>MDTE01001171.1_pt1 | contig 11430 bp, 13 predicted proteins | sample 811231 | NCBI WGS metagenome assembly MDTE01 (sample SAMN05326651, study PRJNA326480) | marine metagenome | isolation source: seawater | place: Indian Ocean: Red Sea | collected 2010
GCGGTAGGTACGCGAATAGCGGTGCCGTCGAGCTTGCCTGCGAGTTCCGGCATGACTAGCCCGACCGCGCGTGCTGCGCCGGTCGATGTGGGGATCATCGATGTCGCGGCCGCGCGGGCGCGGCGCAAATCCTTGTGCAGCGTATCGACGATACGCTGGTCTGCTGTGTAGGAATGCACGGTGGTCATAAAGCCTTGGGCAATGCCAACTTGCTTGTGGAGTACCGATGCGATCGGCGCTAGACAGTTGGTCGTGCAGGAGGCGTTGGAAACGATGCGGTGGGTTTTGCGCAGCTTCTTCTCGTTGACCCCGTAGACTACGGTGAGGTCCGCGCCCGAGGCTGGTGCCGAGACCAAAACACGCTTGGCCCCAGCAGAGAGATGCGCTGCGGCCTTGTCGCGTTCGGCGAAAAGTCCTGTACATTCTAAAATGACGTCGGCACCCAACTTACCCCAAGGCAGCGCCGCGGGGTCGCGTTCGGCGAACACCTTGATGCGATCCCTACCCACGCCGAGTACGTTCTTGAATGCCCTTACCGTGCCCGGGAAAGGACCGTGCGACGAATCGTGGCGCAGCAAATGGGCATGGGCATCAACCGGCGCTAGATCATTGATCGCAAGAACTTTGATATCGCTGCGGCGGCTCTCGTAGATTGCCCGCAGCGCGAGGCGGCCAATGCGGCCAAACCCGTTGATCGCTACCCGAACTGGCATGTCACTCCTTTAGGATTCCAAATCTGAGGGTTGTCTTCTCTATCACAATAAATGTTTTCGCACGGCCTCAGCGACGGCGTTCGCGGTGATGCCGAAATGTTCGTATAGCGTGTCCGCTGGTGCCGACGCGCCGAATTCGGTCAGGCCCACGATGCTCCCCCTCTCGCCAACATAGCGCTCCCATCCTAATGTCCCCGCCGCTTCGACCGCGACCCGAACGGTATCCAGTCCTAGCACAGTGTCCCGGTACTCGCGGTCCTGACGGTCGAACAGCTCATGGCAGGGCACCGATGCCACACGAACCGGCACTCCTTCGGCTTCAAGGGTCTCACGCGCTGCAAGGGCGATCGCAACTTCAGATCCCGTCGCTAAGATCGTCGCCCGCGCGGGTCCACTAGCTGCAGCGATTTCGTAGGCGCCGCGGCCGCACAGGTTTTCTTCAACGTGTTCCAGGCGCACCGGCGGTACACCCTGACGGGTGAGGGCTAGAACTGTTGGGGTAGTCGGAGATTGCAGGGCAAGAGCCCAGCATTCCGCGGTCTCGATAGCATCCGCGGGCCGCATGACCAGGAGGTTAGGAATCGCGCGGAGTGCCGCAAGATGTTCGATTGGCTGGTGGGTGGGGCCATCTTCGCCGAGGCCGATCGAATCATGGGTCATTACGTAGACCACACGAAGTTGGTTCAGCGCTGAGAGCCGCAGCGCAGGCCGCAAATAGTCGGTAAAGACGAGGAACGTGCCGCCGTAGGGGATGACTCCGCGGTGCAGTGCTAGGCCGTTCATGATCGCGGCCATCGCGTGCTCTCGGACCCCGTAGTAAATGTAGCGTCCGCCATAATTCTCTACGTCGAGCCGAGCCTGCTCACCGGTACGGGTCAGATTCGAGCCAGTGAGGTCGGCGGAGCCACCCAGAAGGTCGGGGACGATATCGAACAGATGCTCAAGAACGTTCTGCGATGCCTTGCGTGTCGCAAGCTTGGTTCCGTCCTGTCCAACTGTTTCGACGAGTTCGCGCTTGAAGTTAGCTACAGCTTCGTCGATGCCGTCTGGCAACTCACCAGCAACGCGCCGCTCAAAGGCAGTGCGCTGTTCGTGTTCAGTGGCTTGAAGGCGCTGGTCCCACGCTTCCGCGGCCTGTCCGCCTTTGGCCCCTATTTGGCGCCATGCATCAAGAATTGGCAATGGGATTTCAAAGGGAGACGCCGCCCACCCGAGCTCCTTGCGCGCCGCGATGATCTCGTCTGCACCCAGCGGGCTGCCGTGGGTGGCGGCCGTTCCCTGCTTGTTTGGTGCTCCGTAGCCGATCGTTGTACGACACGCAATCATTGCAGGGCGATTGGAAGCGATGGCAGCAGCGATGGCAGCAGTCACGGCGTCCGAATCGTGCCCGTCCACCGACCAGGTATCCCAGTCGCAGGCGGCAAACCGCCCGGTCACGTCGTCGCTTGTCGTTAGGGATGTCGGCCCATCGATCGATATCCTGTTGTCGTCGAACAACACAATCAGCTTTCGCAGGCGCAAGTGGCCTGCGAGTGAAATGGCTTCCTGACTGATTCCTTCCATCAGACAGCCATCTCCCGCCAGGACATAAGTGAGGTGATCGACGAGTTCGTTGCCGAAGGTTGCGGCAAGGTGGGCTTCCGCTAGTGCCATGCCAACAGCGTTGGCAAGGCCCTGGCCGAGGGGCCCGGTGGTGGTTTCGATCCCGCTGGCAGCGCCGTATTCCGGGTGCCCAGGGGTGCGGCTGTCGAGCTTACGGAACCGTTTGATCTCGTCGATGCTCATGTCCGCATAGCCGGTCAGATATAGAAGGCTATAGAGAAGCATCGAGCCATGCCCGGCCGAGAGCACGAAACGGTCTCGGTCGGGCCAGTCGGGCCGCTTTGGATCAAATTTCAAGAAACGCGTGAACAGCACCGTTGCCACGTCAGCCATACCCATCGGCATGCCTGGGTGCCCTGAATTCGCCGCCTCCACCGCGTCCATGCTAAGCGCGCGGATAGCGTTGGCGAGGTCACGGTGGTTCACCGCTTTTGCGGCGAGCGATGCCTCATCCGGCGGGGTGTTTTGTCGGGTTTCGCGTGCGCTCATCGATATTTTCTCGTGGGGTGGGCTCAACATTCTTGAGCCGGAGCAGCGCCGGCAAAATGACCGCCAAACATCCCGCCGTCAACCGGGGAGTCGGGTGATTTCTCTGGCGTATGGTTGACGCATTTCCTTGGCCACAACTATTCTTGCGTATTGCCGCGAGCGCGGGCCTGGTGGCACCTTGTAGGATCTAGCTTGGAAGGCACCTACCAGCATGACCGATGATCCCACGGCAAAGCTCAAGAAGGAAGGCGGCCGTCTCGAGGAAGCTCTCGGTCGGCTGGAAACCGCGATACAGTCCGTCGGCGAGCGGGCTAGTGAAGAAGCGTCAAAGCTTAAAGCCGAACGCGAGCAGCTCGATTCGCAGCTCACCAGTCTCAATGCCGATCACGAAACACTTAACCAACGGCTCGATAACATGCAGGCTCGCTACGCTGAGCTCGAGCAGACCATCGACCAAGTGACCAAGCGGCTCGATGCAACAATCGGCCGACTCAAGAGTGTTTTCAACTAAGGAGCATTGAGCCAAGTGGCCCAGCTCGAAGTTACGATCAACGGACATGCCTACCAGGTTGCCTGTGACGATGGTGAAGAAGAGCATCTACTCAACCTTGCTGACTACGTCGACCGCAAGATCGGCGAGCTGGTGAAAACGCTCGGCCAGGTCGGTGAAGCTCGCCTCATGTTAATGGCCGGCCTCGTAATCGCAGACGAATTAGCCGCAACGATGGATAAGCTTGAGGTGACCCAGAAGGAAGCGCAGGAAACCGTGAATCGATCGAGCGATTCCGGCGAGGCGCTGGCTGACGCGGCGTCCAAGGCGCTGAGTTCAATGGCTCAAAGAATAGAGAACATTGCCGATGGCCTTGAGAAAATCTAAAGTTTCCTTGGGCGGGTACTGTTCGGTGCGACGGGCTGTTTATCCCTGGGGCCAATAGAGATCCTTCGGGAGCTGTCCCTGCCGGAGCTGTGGTTTCGGTATTACGGCGCCCACCTGCTTTTGCAGGTCACAGAGGATTCGTCAGGCCGACGGCTGTGACGGTCTCGCCCAACCTTTCCGCCCGCTTCTGGTTTAGCCGTGTGGCCAGGCGTTTTATTCCTCTCCACATGGTTTCAGCGCGTGACGACACTACTCAATGAAAAAGTCGCTTTGCGCCAACTAGCGCACGGCCGTCGCGCGAAGGTTTCAGCCAATCGGGGAGCGGCGGCCGCGGCCGAAATAGCAGCCTTGCTATGCGATTCAGTCCCAATTCCACCGGCTATGACGATCGCCGGATTCTGGCCAATCGGCGATGAGATCGACATACGGCCGGCTTTGCAAGGATTGTTTGAACGAGGTCATGATCTAGCGCTACCGGTAGTCATCGGGCGCGGGCGACCGCTGGTGTTTCGTGCTTGGCGGCCCGGCGATGCCCTCGTGACGTCGGTGTTTGGAACGTTTGCGCCGAAATCTGAATCTCCCCAAATCATTCCCCACGCATTGCTAGTGCCGGCACTGGCAGTCGATGGTCAAGGCTATCGGCTTGGCTACGGCGGCGGCTACTATGACCGTATCCTGTCTGAGCTCCGAGAAGGCGAAGGCTTCCAACCGCTAGCGATCGCGGTATGTTTTGCATGCCAACTGGTCGAAGCTGTGCCGCACGATAATTACGATCAGCCAGTTGACTGGGTGGTAACCGAAAACGGAGCGCAACGGGTCTCATGAAAATTCTGTTCCTGGGCGATACAGTCGGACGATCAGGCCGAAGCGCAATCTGCGAACGCCTACCCGATCTTCGTTCCCGATTGGACCTGGATTTCGTAATCGTCAACGGCGAAAACGCGGCCGCCGGGTTCGGCATCACCGGTAAAATCTGTGAGCAGCTCTACGCCGCCGGCGTTGACGCTATCACCACCGGTAACCATGTTTGGGCGCAGCGCGAGGTGGTGGAGCACATAGATCATGATCCACGCCTATTGCGCCCGCATAACTACCCGGTCGGCACACCGGGTCGGGGCATCGGCACCTACACTGCGCAAAACGGCAAGAAGGTGCTCGTTATAAATGTAATGACGCGGGTGTTTATGGATCCGCTCGATGATCCATTCGACTGTATCGAAACCGAGTTGGCGAAGGAGCGTCTCGGCAAAACTGTTGACGCGATCATTATCGACGCGCACGGCGAGGCATCGAGCGAGAAAGCGGCAATCGGCGTTGCGGTCGACGGCCGCGCTTCGTTGGTCGTCGGGTCCCACACTCACGTTCCGACTTCCGACTGGCGCGTGCTACCAGGTGGTACCGGTTATCAAACCGACGCCGGCATGTGTGGCGACTACGATTCGATCATTGGTATGGAGAAAGAGGAGCCTCTCAACCGCTTCCGCCGCAAGATTCCGGGCGCGCGTTTTTCACCGGCCCAAGGCGAGGCCACGGTCTGCGGAATCTATGTCGAAACCGACGATGTAACTGGCTTAGCCACCTATATCGGGCCGCTGCGGCAAGGCGGAGTGCTTTCTGCTGCCTGGCCGTTGCCTACCAATGAATCTCCCACCGTCCAATAGTCATGGGCCCCACGACCGGCCCCAATATCGCCACATTGGTTTGGGATGCATGATCTGCGTCGTGCACGCCTAACACGATTTGGTATACACAGGCGTGTAATACCACTCCATATCGCGCCCCTCTGACGAAACGGTAACAAGTATAGGAATGGCCGGGCACTCCCAGTTCAAGAACCGGATGTATCGCAAAGGCGCGCAGGATAAGAAGCGTGCTAAGATATTCGCCAAGCTCGCCCGGGAAGTCACGGTCGCTGCGCGTTCCGGCTTGGCCGATCCCGATATGAACCCGCGGCTTCGTTCGGCGATCGCTGCCGCGCGCTCAGCGAACATGCCCAAGGACAATATAGACAACGCGGTCAAACGCGGATCTGGCGATAGCGAGGGCGAAAACTACGAGGAAATTCGCTACGAGGGCTATGGGGTCGGCGGCGTGGCAGTCATCGTCGAAGCGTTAACGGATAATCGTAACCGTACGGCATCGGAGGTTCGCACGGCCTTCGCTAAAAACGGTGGTACCCTCGGCGAGACCAACAGTGTGTCGTTTCAATTTAATCGTGTGGGGCAGATAATCTACCCCTTCGATACCGCTTCTAACGACGACATGCTCGAAGCCGCTATCGAAGTCGGGGCCGACGACTGCGTGTCGGATGATTTTAGCCACGAGCTGGTCTGCGCCCCAGACGATTTCCATGACGTGCGTGACGCCTTAGAGCAACTCTTCGGTGTCCCTGAAACCGCGACCCTGACGTGGAAGCCGACCGCCACAGTGGCGATCGAACAAGAGAAGGCTACTACACTTTTCAAGATGATCGAGGCGCTCGAAGATAGCGAAGATGTGCAAAACGTGTCCTCCAACTTTGACGTCGACGACAAGGTCATCGACAAACTCAGCATCTAGTTCGAACGACGAACTCAACCTGACATAATAACGTTCGCATGATCATCGTCGGCTTAGACCCCGGACTCAGGATCACAGGCTGGGGAGTGATCGCCGCCGACGGCAACAACCTCCACCATATTGCGAACGGTGCGGTAACGAGTGTCACCGGGGCACCGCTGGCCGAACGCTTGAGTCAGATCCACACCGGTATCTGCAACATCCTCGCCGAGTACGTTCCAGACGAGGCCGCGGTGGAAGAGACGTTTGTCAACAAGAATGCCGCATCAACATTGCTGCTGGGACAGGCGCGTGGCGCGGTGATGCTGGCGCCGGCACTTACCGGCATATCGGTCAGCGAATACGCTGCCAACCTCATCAAGAAGGCGCTGGTTGGTGTCGGCCACGCGGATAAGAAGCAGGTGCGGGCAATGGTTCGGGTGCTGGTTCCGGGCGCGAAGGTTGACCAAGCAGATGCGGCAGATGCGCTCGCAGTTGCCATTTGCCACGCTCATCATCGCGCCAGTCCGATAACGGTGGCTACCGCTATCGCTGCGGCGGGGGGATGCGCATGATCGCCAAACTGACCGGCCTTCTAGATTCCATCGGTGATGGCTGGGTAGTTGTCGAAACCGGAGGCGTTGGCTACCTGGTGTTTTGTTCGGCTCGCACACTGCGGGAAGTAGGTCCACCGGGCACCACGATCAGCATGCTGATCGATACCCATGTCCGTGAGGATCACATCCACCTATACGGCTTTCCGCTACTTGAGGAACGTACCTGGTTCCGCTTGCTTCAGACCGTGCAGGGTGTTGGTGCACGTATGGCTCTTGGAATTCTCGATGCGCTTTCGGCGGACGAACTTGTCGAAGCGATCCTGGCCCAGGATGCGGTGGTGCTAACGCAGGCCAATGGTGTAGGCCCAAAACTCGCCAAACGTCTTGTAAGTGAGCTGAAGGATAAGATCGGTGATTTTGCACCGTCAACCTTAACCGGTCCGACCGTTTCCCAAGCAGTGGCGGGTGATACCACGGTCGACGCCGTGTCAGCGCTAGTCAATCTTGGCTATCGCCGCGTCGAGGCGTTCGGCGCGGTATCGCGCGCGCGTCAATCGCTCGGCGCGCAAGCAGAGGTCGGTGCGCTGATACGCGAAGGCCTGAAGGAGCTCGCGTCGTGAGTGATCAGCGTCTCGTCAGCGCCGAGCAGAGCGAAGCAGACAGTGACACCGTCGCGTTGCGTCCTGAAAGCCTCGCAGACTTCGTCGGTCAGGACCGCGTGCGAGAAAACCTGCGCGTTTTTATCGATGCGGCGCGGGTGCGCGGCGATGCTCTAGATCACGTCTTGCTGGTGGGACCGCCCGGCCTAGGCAAGACCACGCTGGCCCAGATTATTGCCCGCGAACTCGGTGTAGGGATGCGGGCAACCTCCGGTCCGGTCATCCAGCGTGCCGGCGACCTTGCTGCGGTGCTGACCAACCTTCAGGAGCGTGATGTGCTTTTCATTGATGAAATTCACCGGCTCACACCAACGGTCGAAGAAATTCTCTATCCCGCGATGGAGGATTTTCAGCTCGACCTGATCATCGGCGAAGGCCCGTCGGCGCGTTCGGTACGGATCGACCTCGCCCGTTTTACCCTTGTTGGGGCAACCACCCGGTCAGGCTTGCTGACCACGCCCCTGCGAGAGCGTTTTGGGATTCCCGCGCGCCTCAATTTCTACGGTGTCGCTGACCTCACTAAGATAGTAGTTCGTGGTGCCAGTCTGCTGGGCGCCCCGTTAACGGCCGAGGGCGCGCGCGAGATTGCCCAGCGATCGCGTGGCTCGCCCCGCATCTCGGGTCGTCTGCTGCGCCGGGTGCGTGATTTTGCCTCTGTCGCTGGGAACGGTCCGATCGACGCTACCGTTGCGGACCAAGCGCTGCGCCGTCTGGAGGTTGATGAGCTCGGTCTCGATGCTATGGACCGGCGCTATCTAAGCCGCATTGCCGAGGCTTTTGGCGGCGGCCCGGTCGGGATCGAGACCATCGCAGCTGCGCTATCGGAGCCGCGCGACGCCATCGAGGAGATCATCGAGCCCTTCCTCATTCAGCAGGGCATGATCCAACGCACGCCACGCGGTCGGGCGCTGATGCCGGCCGCCTATGGCCACCTTGGCATAGAGGCTCCGCCTTCGCTGGTCGAGCAACTAAATCTTCTTGCTCGAACGGAGGCCGTTGAAGACGAAGATGGTTGCTAGAGATGACAAAGCCGAACTATCAGCTGGCCGATTGCTCGATGACGGTCACGTGCTGGCACTAAGGATCTACTACGAGGACACTGACGTTGGTGGTTTCGTTTACTACGCCAATTACTTCAAATTCATCGAACGTGGCCGTACTGACTTTCTGCGTCTCGCCGGTATCGACCACTCCACTCTATGGCATGTGCATAAACTCGCCCTTGCCGTTAAAAGCTGTGCGATCGAGTATCACGCGCCGGCGCGGCTTGACGATCGAATCGAGATTTACACGTATCTTACTGCAATGCGCGGGGCGAGCATGGAGGCTGAGCAGGTGGTGCGGCGCGAAGCGATGGAGCTCGCCCGTTCGAAGGTACGCATCGCTTGCATCGATGCTTCAGGGCGCGCCGCTCGCCTACCCCCCACCATCCGCGATCAACTCAAGCACTTTGTTAAGCAATAGCTAGGTCAAAGTATGGAAAACCAAGCCGTAGAAGCAGCTGTCCTGGCGGGATCCGTTCCTACCGACCTATCCCTTTGGGCGTTGGTGTTGCGAGCAGACATAGTCGTTAAGGTCGTTATGCTGCTCTTGATCGCCGCTTCGATCTGGAGCTGGTCGATTATAATCGAGAAATTCATGCGATTCCGCCGGCTCAGCGAACAGGCTGACCTTTTCGAAGCTGAGTTCTGGTCCGGGGGTTCGCTTGAGGAGCTGTTCGACAGTCAGGGCCAAGCGCCCGACCACCCGATGGCGATGTTGTTCGTATCGGCGATGCGCGAATGGCGCCGATCGACTGAGCGTGGCCTGATCAGGGAAGATACGCTGCGGGCGGGTCTCCGCGAGCGTATCAGCCAGGCAATGCAGCTTGCGCACAGTCGCGAAATGGCCGGCCTCGAGCGTTATCTCGGGTTCCTTGCGACCGTGGGATCGACCGCGCCATTCGTCGGCTTGTTCGGCACCGTCTGGGGCATCATGAATAGCTTCCAGTCAATTGCGGTCACCAAGAACACCAGCCTCGCCGTCGTTGCTCCTGGCATTGCCGAGGCGCTGTTCGCCACCGCTCTCGGATTGCTCGCGGCAATCCCGGCAGTGGTCGCTTACAACAAGTTTTCCAATGATATAGGCCGCTATGCCAACCGTCTCGACGGGTTCGCCGGAGAGTTTCAGGCGATCCTGTCGCGCCAGCTTGAGGAGCGCAGCTAACGATGGCCGGCGGCATCGACCAAGCCCCCTTCCGCAGCGGCCTGCGCGAGCGCTATCGACCAATGAGCGAGATCAACGTTACCCCGTTTGTCGATGTCATGCTGGTCCTGCTGGTGGTATTCATGGTCACCGCCCCGCTCCTGACCGTCGGCGTCCCGATCGATCTGCCAAAGACCGCTGCGCCGACCCTCGAAGGCCAGGACGAGCCGCTGGAGATCACGGTGGATGCAGAAGGGGTGATCTACCTACAGGAAACTGCAACGGAGCTCGACGAGCTGGTGCCGCGTTTGTTAGCAATCACCGGCCGTAAGCCGGATACCCGGCTTTTCGTGCGGGGCGATGCTGCCATTCCTTACGGTTATGTCATGCAGGTGATGGGGACTATCACCGTCGCCGGATTTACGCGAGTAGCGCTTATAACCGATTCGCAGGCGGCCATATCCGCTCAGAGCCGTGGCGGTACTGGCGCGTCAAAAAAAAATTGACGCATGCAAAATAGCCTTGCTCTTTCCGCCGGGCTCCACGTCGGTGTGCTTTTGCTGGCCTATTTCGGCGTGCCCGTCCTCTTCGAGCCACCGCCAGCAATCCCTGCACCGATTCCAGTGGAACTGGTCTTAATCAGTGAAATCACCACGCCGGAGGTTGAGGAGCTAGTTGAGCCGTCACAGCCGCAGCCGAAAACGGAAGCCAAGCAGGTAGCGGAACCGCTCAAACGGCCCCCAACTAAGGAGCCGACGCCTAAAAGGCAAGCGGTGGCAGCCCCAAAACTGCCGCTACTGCCACTCCCAGCCCAACCACAGGAGACCGAAGTCGCGGCACTACGGCCCGAACCTCTCCTACCTCCGAAACCAATTCCGCCGGAGCCTAAACCCAAACTTAAGAAAGTAGAGTCTCCCAAGGCGAAGCCTGAGCCGCCGAAACCGGTCGCCAAGCCTGCCACCCCGCCGCGTAAACAGGTGGCACGAGGCCAGGCTCCGAAGCCTTTGGTGCGGCCGCAGAACAAGCAGAAGTTTGATCCGACCCGAATCAGCGCGCTGCTCGACAAAACACCGCGTGAAAAGGCGCCAACCCCACCTCCTCTAGAGGAGAAGAAGCGGTCCGTTGACGACATCAAAATTAAGCAGCAACCCCAGCAGCGCAGACTAGTTAGCGCGCCGACCATAAGCGAGATCGATTTCATTCGACGTCAACTGCTCGATTGCTGGTATCTGCCGGGTGGCGCCAAAGACCTTCAGAATATGCGGGTGACCATCCGCGTTGAACTCAATAGTGACGGTACATTGTTAAGGCCACCGTCCGTCGTTGATCGAATTGGCCGCAACACCACCGATCCCGCATTCTTCCGCACCTTCGAAGAGAGCGCGCTTCGTGCTGTGCGCGCTTGCACTGATCCCAAGAACCCCCTTCAACTACCGCCGGGCGAGGTTAGCAAATGGCGAGATCTCGAATTCACATTCGATCCCCGCGACATGCTTGGCTAGACCAAAGCAAGGAGACTGAAGCCATGCGTCGTCGATTGCGCCGACCCAACAAAAGCAAATTGATTTGGACAATGACCACGCTGTTGCTGCTCTTAGGTGCGGCGATGCCGGTCCACGCGGTCGTCAAGATCGATATCACCGCTGGCAACGTTGACCCGCTGCCCGTTGCGATTACCCGCTTCGTCGGTGCTGACGCCGATACGGCCAAGATCGGCGCGGGCATGACCGAAGTGATCAGCGCCAATCTGGCGCGCTCGGGGTTGTTCGCCCCCATCGATCCCAGCGCGTTCATCCAGAAACCGGAAGACA
>MDTE01033745.1_pt1 | contig 11430 bp, 4 predicted proteins | sample 811231 | NCBI WGS metagenome assembly MDTE01 (sample SAMN05326651, study PRJNA326480) | marine metagenome | isolation source: seawater | place: Indian Ocean: Red Sea | collected 2010
GCCTTCATCGTCGGATGCGATGCCGGTACGCTGAATTTTGCCAAGATCAAGGGGACGCATACCGCGATGAAGTCGGGAATGCTCGCGGCTGATACGATCATGGAGGTACTGCTGGACGGGGATCCCGGCGGCAAGGATCACACCCACTACGACTCCCATCTGCGTTGCTCCTGGCTCTATCCAGAGCTCAAGGCGGCACGCAACTTTGGACCAGCACTCCACAAATTCGGACCTTATATCGGCGGAGCCTTTAACTACATCGATCAGAACTGGCTGCGTGGCAAAATGCCCTTCACTTTGAGGGATCGCTCCCTGGATCATGCCTCCCTCAAGGAGAGCAGTGAAGTCTCTCCAATCGAGTATCCCAAACCCGACGGGGTGCTGACCTTCGACAAAAACAGTTCGGTCTACCTAACCAATACCAATCACGAGGAAGACCAACCGGTTCATCTACAGTTGGCGGACAGTGAGCTCCCTCTACGCACCAACCTGCCGAAGTGGGCTGAGCCGTCACAGCGTTATTGCCCAGCGGGTGTCTATGAGATCGTGGGAGAGGGGGCAGAGCAACGCTTTCAAATCAACGCGCAGAACTGCATTCATTGCAAGACGTGCGATATCAAGGATCCCAGTCAGAACATCACCTGGGTCACACCCGAGGGAGGTGGTGGACCCAGCTACGCCAACATGTAATTCACACGAAAATCACGAGACAGAAGTATCGTTCGAGCCGATTGAGAGGGAGTAATGACCGTAATAGCCAACAAAATCTACCAACTCAGCGACAATACTTCCAAGGATGTCATGGGAGCATTGCTACATGATCCAAGGCGGTTGCTCGAAAATATAACTCCTAGCCTTCCCTCCTACATTCGCCTTCGAGAGGTGAAGATTGTCGGAAACCGCATAGCCGCGGACTTCAGCTCCTCCTATTATCCAATTCGCTTAGAAGGATTATTCTCGTTCCACACCGAAATCCTTGGAGATGACGTTCTCAGCGGAATAGAAATTGATGTAGAGGGCGGAACTCCCGCGAAAGATCGCGTCTTTCGGAACATTTCAAAAATTTCCCTCGACCTCGCTTTTTCGTCTAAGTCGAAACGCCTTTCAATCAGAATCTCCTATTTGAAGGGCGCAAAACCGTCATTTCTGCCCCTCCATGTACGAGCTCTCGGAGTAGTTAGCAAGCAAACACGGTCTCTGGCAAGAGTTATTCAGAAATTGTCTTCGTCTGCGACGTCACCACCGTTTCCTGCCCATTAAACCGAGCAGATCAGCTATTTCGCCCTCACCCCGTCGTTCAAGGGATCAGAGTCTTCAGCCCTAACTTGGGGAGCATAACCTTGAGTTTTAGAGGCACTAGGGCCGCGCCTAATACGCCGACAGCGACTGCGCCCACAGCCAGTCCCAGCATCACCTTCGTAGTCTTGTCAAGGGCGTGCACATGCTCTACCACCGTTCTATTTTTAGGCTCACTAGTATTGTCCGTTGGGTCTGCCATTCCAAATTCTCCGTATTATAAAATTATGGATAGACTGCTATCTTCCTTAACCTAAACAATGCTTTATTCTACTTTTGTTAACCAATGAATAACGTTAAGGGCGAATTGGACGTTGTGGGGCGCTGACTTCATATTATTCATGCCCATTTTGAACCCCGGGGAAATATAGTCTGCGATTTGTGCGGAGAATAGCGACGCCTCTCCCATGATCGCTACTCGCCCCTGACCTAGTTGAAGCATCCCTCCTTGAAGAGATCCGGTTCCAGGCCCACGCGGTGTGTTCAACGCTTGCTCCTGGGACTTCAGTGGATACATCAAGAGCGTGCCCGTCCCAAGCGCCATTATTGGAACAACCTGAGATCCAGGCAACAAGGTGAATGTAGAGCCAGTAAAGGTAGTAACGAACGGCACATTTTCAGTTGGGTTACGCCCGCTGAAGACTGGGTGGGGGTATGCGCGGACCCCCGTCTCATTGAACCCCTTCAGGTCAAATGTCATCATATTGCTGTCCGGGCCCTTGATGACTGCAAGCGAGTTTTTCTCTGCCGCCTCCACGATCTGGGTATTCGCCGCAAATGCATAGTTATTGCCCCAGTTCACACCAAATTCGAGACCAAGATCACTAACTGCTCCGGGGAACGGCATATGGTCCGCGATCAAAAGAAGTGCGCCACCTGACTTTACCCATGAGACCAAACTCTTTTTTTCGTCTGCGGTAAACGCCGGGAGTATAGGCGTTGCCCAGTTTTGTTTCGGGTCAATGTTGTCCTTGCTTAGAGCGTTGGCAATAACAAGCAAATCGATGCCAGAGAGGCTCGATTCAGAAAACGGCTCGGTATTGGGGCTAACTCGATAGCCATCTTTCTCCATTAACTCACAGAACGGTCGATAACGACCATCACAGGTATGGAAATTCGAGTGAGCCGTATCCACTGCGACTATAGGCCCCCCACCCTCAGCAAATGCAGGATTTGGAACCTCCGGATGAAAATTCTGATCCGCTACCTGCGCGGCAAGTAATGGTCCAGTTACAAGCACAATTAAGAGCGTAAACCCGCCTTTGACCAGCCTGATGAGATCATTTGTCGCTCGTTCTAACATCACTCTACCCCTAATAATTTAGTGAAAACAACGATTTAAGTTCTCTGCTACAACTTTTGCGTTTGCGCCCTGCAGCATAGTTAAATGATCGCCGGGAATCCTTCGCAAGGAAACAGGATAACCTAGAAATTGCCCCCATCCAAGGTCCTCAACAGCTCGGTTACGCCTTGTGACTTCATCCACCACGTCGTCGGGCTGCTCGCTAACTGACCTAAGCACGTATATTGGAACTTCCTGAATCCTCATTTGCTGAATTGTATAGGTGGAACTGAGGTTAGCGCGATAAACGTTCACCAATCCGGCTATGAAAGAAACACTTGTCCCATTCGGGATTACCGCAGCATCCAAAAGTTTCCGATAAAAGACTGTTATCTGAACATCCTCTGCCACGCCATCTAGTTCAGACAACTCAACGTTGACAGGTTTACCAAACATGTAGCTTGCGATTTTACTGAGATGGGCAATCCATTGTGCCTGACTCCAACCTAATCCCACGGTCTGCTGCAGATCGGGCGCCGCAGTATCGATTATAGCCAACGCATTCAATCGCATTAACGACTGCCTGTCTTGCCGCGCCATCTCTGCAGCGACAAGGCCGCCAAACGAATGTCCGGCCAGCACGACCTCTCCTGTCCCGCTATCAAGAATCGGCGACAATGAATCTAGAAAGTAATCCGCAAGACCCGAGATTGAATTACAGGGCGACGTCTCCCCATCCAAACCAGGCGGCTGAAGCCCAATGACATCAACATCCCCACGAACGCTTGACAGAAGTTCCTGAAAGTAAATCAGATTACCCCCGGCGCCTGGAACCAACAAGAGCTTTGATTGGCCACTACCCTTGCGCAAGACTACAGGGCCCGACCATAGTTCGGGATTATCGCCACCAGCCCGCAAACGTTCGCTAATTAGCCTTATCGTGGGAAATTCAAAAAATGTTGTCAATGGGAGCTTTTCCCCGAATTCGCTCTCTATAGCCGCCAATAACCGCACAGCCAAAAGAGAATGCCCACCAAGTTTGAAAAAATTATCATTCCAACCGATGTTTCGTGTCTCAAGATATTCGCACCATAATTCGCGAATCCGAATCTCATACAAATCTTGCTTTTGGGTAGAGATCTCTCGATTGCTATCTGATTGACCTGACTCAAATTGAGATAAATCAGCGACCAACTCTGCAACTCTTTTTCGATCCGTTTTGCCGTTTGCAGTTAATGGAACTTCGTCAAGGACCACCCATTTATTGGGGACCATTGTGTTCGGCAACTGTGCTTCTGCATGCTGCGCCACTTGAGCGACTCCTTCATCTGAATCAGCGTTTCGCAGGGTCAACGCCCCTACCAGAAATGGATCGTGTTCACGATTACTTTGCTTCACGACAACTGCATCAAGAACGTTCTGGTCCGTTCGTAAGATTGCTTCGATTTCCTCCGGTTCAACCCGCACCCCTCGAATCTTCATTTGATTATCCAATCGCCCTGAGACCTCGAAGTTACCGGAGACGGTCAATCTCGCTCTGTCACCTGTTAAATACACACGTTGCCGAGATTGGAACAGCTCTAGCTCGACGAACCTTTCCTGTGTCAAGTTGGAACGATCGATGTATCCCTCGGACAAACCCACGCCACCGATTGCCAATTCGCCGAACACACCGACTGGAACGATGTTGCGTGACTCATCGAGAACAAAAAGCTCGGTGTTCAGCAGAGGCCTTCCAACTGAGACGGGTTGGCTAGATTGCCCTATATCCGTTAAACAGCAGCCGGCTGACCAAACGGTCGTTTCTGTGGGCCCGTAAAAATTCCACACTCCCCGAACTCGCGATTTAAGAAATTCAGCTAGCTGGTTAGGAAGCGTTTCTCCGCCAGAAAGTGCTAGCAAGTTCGTATCGCCCTGCCAACCAGATATTTTGAGAGTCTGCCAAGTAGAGGGCGTTGCCTGCAGTACCGTTGCACTGCAACGGTGAAGCGCTGCCGCCAGCAATGAAGGGTCTTTTGACTCAACATCATTTATCACTTCTATTCGACCACCCACGCCGAGCGTGAGGAAAAGTTCCGGGACATGAATATCGAAGGAGATAGTCGTCACCGCAGCCCAACAATCTCGGGCATCAAGCTCCAGTAGCCTCTGCATTGCAATCAAAAGGTTTACTGCAGCGCTATGAGTTACGGGTACTCCTTTGGGTCGACCCGTAGATCCAGAGGTGTAACAAATATACGCTGTGGAATCAGCCGGCACCATTGAATTACTCATAGGCCCCACCATCAACGCTTTCTTGTCGAGCCGAGCACTAATCGCCGTCCTACCCCCAAAGCAGTCACGAGATCTCATATGTTCGCTACAAACAACAAAAGAGGCTTTTGAGTCGTCAAGAATGAATTTAATTCGCTGGTCAGGAAATGCGGAATCGATCGGGACGTAACATGCTCCACTCCCCATGATCGCGAGTAACCACGGTAGGAGGTCTAAACCTCTATCGAGGCATACGCAAACACGATCGCCGAAAGTTACACCGTTTTCGCCCAACACTTGTCTTGCTAACCGGGCGCAAGAAGATAGTTCTTGATATGTAAGGCAATCCTCTCCATTACTCACCGCGACAGTTTCGGGAAACTCACTACATCCCCTGGCAACCCAATCCAAAAGCGTGAGCTCTCCAGAACGCTGACCTCGGGGTCCAAAGGCCGACTTCTTTATGAATTCAAATTCAGGCTTCCCAATATGATCAAGCGGGCCGCACGACAACGAACTCTCAGTAAGATGACCGATAACGAAGTTTTTGAACTGTTCCGCCATAAATTCGATTCGTTTGGTAGAAAACAGATCAGAATTGAACTCAAAAGAACCTGTTATCGAGCTCGTTCGCTCTTCAAGAAGCAAACTGAGATCATACTTTGCAGTGTCACTCGCGACCTCAATTATCTCTGCCTCGACTCCAAGAAAATCCAGCGAGACATCAGGCTTTCGCTGCAAAGAAAACATTACTTGAAATAATGGAGAGATCCCCAAGTTTCGATCAGGCTTAAGTTCTGAGACGAGTTGTTCGAACGCGATGTCTTGATTTGATAGAGCATTGATACAAACCTGGCGGACTGCAGCCAATACCTCTACAAAAGTCGGCAACCCAACATTGAGCCGTAGCACAAGAGTATTCGCGAAAAAACCTACCAGGCCTTCGAACGATTTACGAGTTCGGGCGGCTACTGGCGTACCAATCGCAATATCTGTCGACCCGGAAATTGTCGCCAACATAACTGCATAATTTGCTAAAAGGAACATAAACACCGTGCAATTATTCTTCCGGCAGAAGTTCTTTATCTCAGACGACACCCGATCATTAAACAGAACCTTGATCCGGGATCCAGAGAAGGTTTGCACTGGACGGCGTGGGAAATCCGTCGGGAGATTGAGAGCTGACGGTAAATCACTCAGTTGTTTTCGCCAATATTCGAGCTGGCCTTGTACTTCTGCGCTCTCACTATGTTGACGCTGCCAGAGCGCATAATCTCCAAAACACGCGGTCAACGGTACGGGTCCTGGAGAGTCAACGTCGACTTCTTTGTTATAGAGCGCGACAAGATCCCGAAAAAGAATATCTATTGACCAGCCGTCGCATACGGCATGATGCAGATTAATTAAAAGTACCGATTCCTCATGTCCTACGATCACGAGAGACAGACGAAACAGCTCACCAGCCGCAAGATCAAACTCGTGATGAGTGTTCTGGTCAATTAACTGCTTGACGCGAGACTGTTTTTTTTCATCAGGCTCTGTGGAAAGATCAATCAAAACTAATCTTTCCGGGCTATCATTAACATCAATCTGCAACACTCCATCGATGGCAACAAAACGACTTCTCAGGACGCGATGCCTCTCTACCAAGAGCTTTACGCAATTTTCCAAGGCATCCACATCAAGCCGCCCTTTTAGTTTTATAGCCCCCGGGATCGTGTACGCCCTAGAGGAGTCATCGAGTTGATCAAGGAACCAGATGCGCTCCTGAGAGGACGACGGAATCCAGGTAACATCAACATCTTCCGAGTCGCTAACAGACTTCCCACCTCGGCTTTCGGGGCAATCATTCAGTTGGCGAAAGATCTCGCGAGCACTTTCCGAAAGATGTTCCAAAGACAAGCTATGATTCTCGCCTCTCCAAGCATCCGTTACAGCCGTGTTGATATTTTCGTGTTGGTGAAACCGGACGTCGCCAATCATTCGTGACTCAGCCCGAATGCCGTCAGTCATTTTGCGCCGGCCATCGTTGTATAGATTCAACATTTCTTCTTCGCAGTCGATCCCTATCGTCGCGCATATACGTTGTAGTTCGACTTTGGTATCACAGACCAGGTTTTCAAAATTAACCGCTACCTGGCGATCGCTCGGAACATTCTCTAGGAGGCTGAGGATGTTAATGTGACTCTGAGTCCAAATTAGCTCCGCCAGAACCTCTGGTGGAAAGTTATGATCGTGACGGAAAAAGATTTCCTGGAGATGTGCTTTGCGGAATGAATTAATCATTGCACAAGGATGCCGATACAAATGGATGTAAATTGGGCTTTCAAAGTCTTGCTCAATTCGTTGCAACGCGTTCGGCTCGAGCGCGTAGGATGGGGTTTTATCAACTAAGATTTTCCCCTTGGCCATGGCCTGTAGTTCGAAAAACATCGCTTTGGTAGTAACTCCACACGCGGTTTTTTCTTCAATCCACTGCTCGGCTTCCGCGAGTGAACAGTCTTTAAGCTCCATTAACGCCCGGATTAAACCCTCTAGATAGAATGAAGTAGGTCCGGAGAACGCCACCCGACGGTCGCCAAGGGTTTGGAAACGAAGCAACTCGAGTTCGGGAGGGGCGAACATCTGGGAATGGCCGCCCAGCAATACTCGGAGTAGCGTGGAACCTGAGCGAGGCGGCGAAAGAATGAATACCGCAGGCGGATTCTTGGCACCTTCCGAGGTGATTACAGCTGCTGTTTGATCGATAAGACCAAGAAATGATTCGAAGTCTATCGGTGATGCCCGAGCCTTTAGGGGAGCTTCGGCTCGAGAGTCCTGATATTCTTTCTCGAGGTATGAAATATAGTCCTCTAGTATTGGATATTCGAAAAGCCCAGCGACGTGCACTATTTGGTCCAATGTTTCCTGAACCATATTTACAACCATTGCTGCACGTACAGAGTCTCCGCCCAATTCAAAGAAGTCATCATGATCCAGAATATAATCAGTGGAGAGCACGGTTTTCCACGCTTGCATGACCGAATCACGAATTGCTAACCCAGTTGCAGATGAAGTTTTTACCAACCGAGTTTCCGAAATCGATTTTTCAACAGATGGTAGACGCTCCCGATCAATCTTGCCGTTCATGGTAAGAGGAAACTCGTCGACCACGACGAAGCGGCTTGGGCACATATATCTAGGGAGCTTTGCCAGGATACTTGAGCGAACACTGCCAATATCCGCCTCAGCACCGGGCCTCCACGTTAAGTGAGCGAGCAACCCGGGTATTCCAGACTCGTCTGTGAAAAGTGAAATTAATGAGCGCCGTACCGCCGGATGAGCATCAATAGCCGCTTCTACTTCTCCAGGTTCAATGCGGTAGCCGTGGATCTTTATTTGGTTATCTGCGCGACCGCAGTATTCGAGATCACCATTAGCGGTTAATCTCGCTAAATCACCCGAGCGATAGACGCGGCCCGATACACCCTGCTCCGATAATCCTGGGAACTCCCTTGCATCCGGAAATCTCTCAGTATTGAGTTCCGGACGATTACGATATCCTGCGGCGACACCCGGTCCATAAACAACTATCTCTCCAATTGCCCCCCGCATGACGGGCCTCATATCCTTGTCAACCAGAGCTATTCCAAGGTCTGCAATGGGGGCACCAATTCGACTTTTCTGAGGGGTCAAGAAATCGTCTGAAACAATTGGTCGTATTGTCGTATGAACTGTGGTCTCCGTAATTCCATACATATTAACCAGAACAGGATGTTCTAACCCGTGACGTTCTGACCAACTAGCGAGCAATCTGAAGTCAAGAGCTTCCCCACCAAAAATAACCAGACGTATCTTCAGTGCCGCCTCACTGCTCTCATCCTGTTGATCAAACCTTGCAAATGCCGAGGGCGTTTGATTTAGGACGGTGATCCGATTATCTACAACGAAACGATAAAAATTTGCCGGGTCACGGGTTACATCCCAAGGAACGACAGCGAGCAATCCGCCTGTTAGCAGTGGCCCGAAAATCTCCCATACTGAAAAATCAAAAGCCGGAGAATGAAACATTGTCCAGACGTCTTCGGGGCCAAACTCAAATTCGTCCTGGGTCGAGTCGATCAGTCGAAGCACGTTCGCATGACTTACCGCTACGCCTTTAGGCTTTCCAGTAGAGCCTGATGTATAAATGGTATAAGCTACATCTTCAGCGGTGGGCAACACCGAGGAAAGCGACGCCGTGCTTGACGGTTTCGAGATATTAATTGTGCTGATCGGTCTTGATACCGTTGGTGGTTCATTCCCGTCATCGCTGATCAGCATCGCCGACGCTCCAGAATCATCCAGAATGAACGCGACCCGGTCAGAGGGGCTATCTGTATCAAGGGGAACATAAGACCCCCCCGCTTTCAATATCGCGAGAATCGCAACAATTAAGTCAACACCGCGCGCGAGATAGATCGCGACTGGAGTTCCTGGTTCGATAACGACGGGTGCAACCCTGTGGCTTAACGCCATCACGCGATTTTGCAGTTCCTGGTAGCTCAGAGCTTGTATCCCATCAGTGAGTGCAGGCCGGCCCGGTTGAATCTGTGCCACCCTATCAAAGCGTTCAACTATTGAATCCACGGTAGGAAATTCTTCTCGAGGCGGAACTATAGAAACTTGACCTTCAGTGCTGCACAGTTGGACTTTGTCACAGGAGATTGGGTTTTTAAGCAGTTCGCCAACAACTGTTTCATATTGAGCCAACAGCTGGTCGAGGGCCTTGGGAGAGAAAAGCTGCGTAGCGCCCCGAAGCTTAAGCTCATACGCGCCATCTACCTCCTCTATCGACATGATCAGATCAAGGACAGAATTGACGTTGACTGTTCTCATCGGGTTGATCTGGATACCATCCAGATTAACCTTATCTAAAGGGGCATTTTGTAGAGCAAAAAGGGTATTAAATATTGATGAATGGCTGCCATCTCTCTTCACCGCGGCCGCCTGGATAATTTCTTCGAGGGGTAATTCACGGTGCTCGAATGCAGCAAGAAATTCCTGACGAACGGCTTCGATGATTGAGAGATCTGCCGGTGCTTCAGACGCGTTAATCCGTAGCGGGATCGTATTTAGAAAAAGGCCAATCAATTCGTCTAGAGAGGAGTCCGGTCTCGCCGAGACAGGAACACCGATGACGAGATCCTTGCTCCCAGTGAACCTGGACAAAAGGACGAAATATGCCCCAAGCAGAAACATAAATTCAGTGAGGCGTTCTTGACGACAATATTTCTTTATACGGTCTGAAAGGTCTAGATTCAGGTTTCGATAACGGGTGGTACCTCGAAAATCTGGCAGCCCGCTGCGGACAAAGTCAGCAGGCAGATCAGGAGCATCTGGTCTCGCCTGAAGCCGTTCGCGCCAAAACTCCCGAGATCTCTGGGCGTGCGATCGGCTTAACCAGTCGACTTGCCAAAGCGAAAAATCCCCATACTGGATTGGTAACTGCGGTGCGGTGGGTGTTACTCCGCGGGTGGCTTCCGAATAAGAACGCGACAATTCGCGAATAAGTATTCCGATACTCCAACCGTCGCAAATAATGTGATGTATGGTCAAACAAAAGACATAGGCATTCGCCCCCGTCTGGAATAGACGTACCCGAAACAAGGGCCTCTCGTCAGTGAGCGAAAAAGGAAATGAGGCCTCCTTTTCAATCTCGCTCCAGATTATTGTTTCATCTATGACCTCGGACTCTATCCGAACTGGCTCTGCGCCACGCACAACCTGAAATGGTCCTGAATCGTCATTGGCAAAGGAGGTCCTGAGGATCTCGTGACGAGATACGACATTTGTGAAAGCAGTCTCCAGCGCCTCGATGCTTAACTCTCCCTTTAGCTCAAGCACAACCGGGGGCATGTTGTAGGCATAAGAGCTGTCGCCTTCCAACAGTGTCAAGAACCACATCCGCCGCTGTTCGCTGGAAAGCGGGATTCGCAATAATTCGTTCGCTCTGGGTTGAGGCCCAGAATTTACCTCAGGCTGCGACGCGGGTTGCTGCGTTAAATAATCAACCAGAGCCGCTTTGTGCTCTCTTATTGCATCTAGCAATGGCTTAGATACCACACCTGGAGGGGCGTCGTATCGAAGCTGCCCATCTTGCAGAGAAAGGGAGACATCCTGTTCCCGCAACTCTTCTAAAAAAGTTTTTGGGTCCTTCATTCTCAGCGCTCAGAGATCCTGCATGTCAAATGACGCCTTGTTCCCGCTCTTGATTGCGGGAGCGTGAACGCTCAATCAGCTCTTCGATGATCACTGAGATGTTGCCGATTGTTGGGCTTTCAAAAACTGATGCCAGTGGGAGATCCAGTGAGAACTCCTCGCGCGCGCTCGCAATAAATTGCGTCAGTACCAGAGAATTCCCGCCGGTCTCGAAAAAGTTATCCTCCGTTCCTATAGGAGCTATTCCAAGCAGCTCTTCCCATAGAACAACAAGTCGTTTTTCAATCTCTGTGGATGGCTGCTGCACAGGGCCAAGATGATGCGGCCGTGAGTGGCTCTGAAGCATGCCCGATGACTTCTTAGGGTCAACTCGTCTCGTCACCCAGCGTTCTCTGCGTCGCTCAAAGTCGGTTGTTGAA
>MDTE01068157.1_pt1 | contig 11429 bp, 10 predicted proteins | sample 811231 | NCBI WGS metagenome assembly MDTE01 (sample SAMN05326651, study PRJNA326480) | marine metagenome | isolation source: seawater | place: Indian Ocean: Red Sea | collected 2010
TCTTGTAAATTATGAATATAGTCTTTAAGAGCTTGTTTAGCTTGTGGTGAGGTTAATTCACCATGCCAATTTTCATCATGAAATCTTCCGCCATTAGCATATAAATAATTTGACCATTCCATTGCTATTGGATCAGCTTTAGAGCCTTGATTTACTACTCCATATTCTGTTCCATTTTTAGTAAAATAAGAAACTTGTTTCATATATTCATCCCATGAAGTTGGTTCTTTTAAATCCATACCATACTTTGCTTTAAAGCCTGCTTGGTGTTCTGAGTTAGCAACTAAATCTTTTCTATAAGTTAAACCCATAGCATAGTTGTAAAATGGCAACATATAAGTAGTGCCTTCAACTTCACCAACAAGTTTCATCATTGAGTCAAAATATACTGAAGTATCAAAATTGTCTCTAGCAATTAAATCATCAAGTGGCATCATCCAACCAGCTCTAGCAAATTCACCAACCCAATAAAAATCAACAGGCATGAAGTCAATACTTCCTGTTGATGCAGTTAATGAAGGAACCATTTTTGGATGCATTTCTCCATAACCCATAATATCCATTTCAACTGTATGACCAGTTTTAGCTGTAAAATCAGGTAACAATTCTTTTATAAAATGAGTATCTGGGACATTTTCCATAATAGCATTTAAAGTAACAGCTTTAGAGCTAAATGATAAAATAGAAATAGTTAATGTTAAAAATATAATTTTTATATATTTCATTATTTCCCCCTTTTTTTCTTATTATACATATAAATTTGAAAAAAATTATATTCTTTATTAATAGTAATTATTTAGAGTATTAAAATTCTCCTAAATTATTGTAATTTATATTTTTATTCTTAATTGCAGTTAAAATAAGTAAAATTTATATAAAAATTAAATATTAGAGAGAATTTGAACAAATATAGATTTTATTTCAATGCACCTAAAGAAAGTCCTTTAATTAAGTATTTTTTTATGAAAGGTAGCAATATTATTGCTGGCAAAACTGTCAAAGTAGTTGCTGCAGCTAAAACAGCGATTTCAACACCTCTATGAGTACTTAAAGTTGATAAGCCAATAGGTAAAGTACTAGTAGCTTTGCCTGAAAGAATCAAAATAAAGATAAACTCATTCCAACTTAAAATAAAACCTAGTAATCCAGCAGCTATCAATCCAGGTGAAATTAAAGGAAGGCATATAAAACATAAAGCTTGAAAACGAGTAGCTCCATCTGATCTTGCAGCTGCTTCTATCATAAAAATATCTCTTGAATAAAAAGATATTAACATCCATGATAAAAAAGGTAAAATTATTGTTATATGTGCAATTATTAAGCCAAAATAAGTGTTTAGTAAGTTAAGAGACAAAAAAATGCTAAAAATTGGTAACACAATTATAATTGGTGGTATCATTTGTGTAGATAATAAAAATAATCTTAATGGCTTGCCACCTGTATTATATTTTGCAAAAGCATACGCAATAAAAGCAGCAAGAGGTAGTGAAATTATTGTTGTTCCAAATGCAATAATAAAGCTATTAATGAAATAAGAGTCAAAAGGATATTTAGAAAAAATTTCTATATAATTATCAAAAATTATCGGTGATAACTCAGGTGGAATTTTGTAAGCATTTAATTTATTAGTAAAACTATTCCTTAATATCCAAAGTAAAGGTAGAATTATGATTAATGAAAAAATAATTAAAATTAAATGAGATAAAATATTTAATGTATATTTTTTCATAATTTGAGAAATTAAGTTGTATAAATTCCACCTGTAACATTAATTGCTTGCCCAGTCATAAAGTCTGATTGTTCGCTAGATAAAAACAATACCACTTTAGCAACATCTTCAGGTTCTTCTAATCTTCCTAATGGTGTCTGATTTACATAATCATCTATAACTTCTTTTTCACTAATATTTCTTAATTTAGCTTCCCATTTAATTTCTCTTTCTTGCATTGAAGTTTTAACAAAACCAGGACATACAGCATTTATTCTAATACCATACTTAGCTGTTTCTCTAGCAGCAGCTTGAGTAAAACCCACTACAGCAAATTTGCTAGCTGAATAGTGTGCTAAAAGAGGAGCCCCAATTTTAGAGGCTAACGAAGCAGTATTTACTATTCTTCCTTTTATTTTATTTTTTTTAAAATACTTTATGGCTTCTTGATTGCACAAAAAAACTCCCTTTGCATTAACATCCATATTAAAATTCCAATCTTCTTCAGAAATATCTTCAATGTAATTCATATTTGAAACACCAGCATTCGAAATAAGAATGTTGTATAAGCCAACTTCTTTATTTATTTTGTTAAAAATATTTTGGATATTTTCTTTATTAGTAACATCTAATTTATAAAAAAAACTTTTATTTTCACATTCATTTGATGTTTCTTCAGCTTTTTCAATATTAATATCTGTAACGCAAACTATAGCGTTATTTTTAGAAAATAATTTTGCTATTGATTTGCCTATACCACTTCCAGCACCAGTTATTATGACAATTTTATTTTTAAACATGCTATGATAATAAGAATTTTTATTAAAAAAACTATAATTTATTTTACAAACATCTTAAATTTATTCAATCTTTTGATTAATAAAGTCATCTAAATTATTTTCACTTTCATTATTCAGTGATTCAGAATTTAGATCTTCATTTTTATCAACTATATCAGTAATTTTAGAAATTGCTGATCTTTTATCTAAAAAACCACTTTCTTTTAATTCATTAATTCCCGGAAGATGTTTTATATCTTCCAAAGAAAAATGTTCAAGAAATTGGTCGGTAGTTGACCACATTAGAGGTCTCCCAGGAGTATTTTTTCTACCCTTAGGTTTAATCCATCCAATTTCAATTAAAATATCAATTGTACCTCTTCCCATTTGAACGCCTCTAATATTTTCAATTTCAGCTCTAGTTATAGGTTGATGATAAGCAATAATTGATAGAACTTCTATAGCTGCCTTAGACAATTTTCTTTTTTGTGTTTTAAATATTGTCAATTCATTTGATAAGTCACTTGAAGTTCTAAAAGACCAGGTATTTCCAGTTTTGATTAAATTAACTCCTCTTTCTTTATAAAAATTTTTTAAATCAGATAAAATTTCATTAAAACGGTCTTTATCAGAAATTTTTTCAATAATATCTTTTTCAGAAACAGGTTCGGTTGAACCAAAAATTAGAGCTTCTATTAATCTATGATCTTTTGTGTTAGTCATTATTTATTTTTAATAGGATTGGCCCAAATAATTCATTTTGTTTCACTAAAATCACACCATTTTTAACAAGTTCTAGCGAAGCAACAAAAGTAGATGAAATTGCAGATTTATTAATCAATAAATTTTTAGATAAATTTTGTATAAGATCAGTAATTTGAATCCAGTCATTTGTATGACCAAAAATGTTTTTTAACCTTTCTATCGCTGCTTCTACAGTATATAGTTGACTTACTTCTATTTTTAAATGAGTAGAATCATTTTTGTTTAAATGTATTGAGTATGCTCTAAGTAAATCATATAATTTTGAAGTATAAATCTTTTTATATTTAAATTTTGTACCATCATTGAAACCTCTGTAAAATATATCTGATCCTATTTGAGGTTGCTTAAATAATTTGTGTGATACATTTCTAATAGCTTCTAGTCTTTGTAATTGAAACTTGACAGCTTCTTCTAATTCTTCTGTACTTGGTTGTTCAGTATCTTCTACTTTTGGTAGCAATATCCTAGATTTTAAATATGTTAACCATGCAGCCATAACTAAATAATCTGAGGCTATTTCTAAATTAATAATTCTAGCCAAATTTATATATTTTAAATACTGTTCTGCTAGGTCCAAAATTGATATTTTAGATAAATCAACTTTTTGAGATTTTGCTAATTCAAGAAGGAGGTCGAGAGGTCCTTCATATGCATTTAAATTTACATTAAATTTATTATCCATGAAATTATATATTTTTAATTAAATTAGTAATTTTTACTATAGATTCTTAACATTTACTACTAAACATCTGATATCTATGGATTTTAATTCATTACAATAAGATACTGCCGAATCTCTTTTATTGAAATTATCATATAAAAGTAAATAATTTGTACTAATTTCATTGTTAAATTCAATGATGAAAAATTTATTTAATTCAAAATCATTATTATTAATTAGTTGATTAACCTTGGAATTTAAATGATTTATAGAATCAGAAGTTTCTAATTGAATTGAAAAATTTATGTTATTTAATTCAGATATAATACTATTATTTTGATTATTTTCTAAAAAATCAATTCCATAATCAGGTATTTTTTTTCCGCCTGTTTCTTCTAGAATCTCATAAAAAGGATTGTTATTTTCTTTAATTAAAAAATTTTCGTTATTAATGTAAAAGTTATAATAATATATAATTGAAAAAATAAGAATAATAAATATTAAAAATCTTATTATAAAATTATTAGATTTTTTATAAAAAATTTTCTTTCTATTCATTACATCTTTTTAAGTGGTTTAATACCTATAATATTAAAAGCAGATTTTAATATTGAATGAAATGAATTGATCCAATATAATCTAGATAAACTTTTATCAAAATTAGTTTCATCAATAAATCTCAAATCTTTATTCTCATTTCCTTTATTCCAAAAAATATGAAACATTGATGATAAATCTTCTAAATAATAGATTATTTTATGGGGTTCATAACTGGTTGCTGCATTTTCTACAATATTAGGCCATATTAGGATTTTATTTATAATTTTCCATTCATAATCTGAAATATATTGAATATTCTTTTTTAAATTGTGAATATTTTTATAATTTATTTTTTTAAATATCTTATTTGCATTATTTAAAACTGAATTAGATCTAGCAAAAGCATATTGAATATAAAAAATCGGATTATCTTTAGTTTTTTCCAATACTTTTGATAAATCAAAATCAATTTGAGTATCATTTTTTCTATAAAGCATAAAAAATCTTAGAACATCACTTCCTACTTCATTAATTATTTCATCAATAGAAATATAATTACCTGAACGTTTTGACATTTTAATTGGTTTGTTGTCTTTTTTTAGATTAACTAATTGACAAATTTTAATTATGAAATCTGTTTTATCGTTACTCATTACTTTAACAATAGATTTCATTCTTTTAATATATCCAATATGATCGGCTCCCCATATATTAATTATTTTATGATATTTTCTTTTAATTTTATAATAATGATATGCAGAATCATTAGCAAAATAAGTCCAATCATTATTAGATTTTAAAAATGGTCTATCTGAATCATCGCCAAATTTAGTTGATTTAAATAGTAATTGTTTCCTTGGTTCCCAATCAGGATCATTAGTACTTTTAGGTTTTTCTAATACGCCTTCATATAAAAGAGATTCTTTATTTAATTTTTTAAAAACATTATTTATCACACCTTCTTCAATAATTTTTTTTTCTGAAATAAATTGATCAAATTTTATACCCATATTTTTACAATCATTTTTAATTATTTTTAAAATATATTTGGTTGCAAAATTTTCAAAATATTTTTTTCTTTTAATTGAATTTGTATTAAGCCATTTTGTTTTATCTTTTTTAAAAATTAATTTAGCAATATTAATTAAATAATCTCCTGGATAGTTAATTTCATTTATATCGATTTTATTTTTATTAATTAATTCACAATATCTTAGATAAAGTGAATTACCTAATTTTTCAATTTGGACGCCAGAGTCATTAATATAATATTCTCTAGTAACTTTATAACCTACCTTTTCTAAAATATTTGATAAAACATCGCCAAAAATTGCACCTCTAGAATGAGCTAGATGTAATGGTCCAGTAGGATTTGCAGATATAAATTCAATATTAATTTTTTGATTTTTACCAATGTTACTAAAAACAGTTTTTTTATCAATTTTGTTAATCTTAATTAATTCGTTAATTAAATAATCTTTTTTAAAAAAAATATTTATAAATCCTGGACCTGCTATTTCAACTTTTTCGATTTTTAAAGAAGATTTAATATTATCAATAAAAAATTTTACTATTTCATTTTTTTCTATGTTTAATGATTTAAGATATATAAACAATGCATTTGTAGAAATATGCCCATGATTTAAATCATCTGGTATATCAAAATTTATTTTTTTAAAATTAATTTCATCATTTAAATTATATTTTTTTTGAAAATCTAAATGATATTTAAAGAAATCCTTTTTAAAATTTTCAATTAAATTAGTCATAAATTAATTTATATTGTAGATATGCATATCTATCTGTCATTCCTGCAATATAATCACAAATTATCCTTTCTTTATTCATAATATCTGATTTTTTGACCCAATCTTTTGGTAATAAATTAAAATTTTGATTATAATGATTGAATAATTTTTCAATTATAATTTCATTATTTTTTCTTTTTTCTTCAATTTTGGTATTTTTATAAACTTTTAAAAACAAAAATTCTTTTATTTGTTTCGAATTAATATTCATTTGCTCGTCCATAGTAACAAGAAAAGATGGAAAATTATTAACATCTTTAATTTTTTTAATATTATTAATATTAATATTTTGAGTTGTTTTTTCAACAATACTTTCAACCATTAATTTAATACTAAATCTTATTACTTCATTGATAAGTATAGATTTTTCAATTTGATTATACCTATTTTTAATTTTTTTTATGATTTCATTAAAATAATTGATTTCAGAAATTTCTTCAATAGAGATTAAATCTGCTCTAATTGCATCATCAATATCATGATTATTATAAGCTATGTCATCTGAGATTGCAGCAATTTGAGCTTCTAGAGATGGATTTTTATGTATATGTAAATCATGAGCTTTGTTATATAAATTTATTTCAAAAGGAATATCATTAATAATTTTTCCATTATGTTTAATAATACCTTCAAGGCTTTCCCAAGTTAAATTTAATCCATTAAATTCAAAATATTTTTTTTCTAGGAAGGTAATTATTCTTAAAGTTTGCTCATTATGGTTAAAACCATTATGCTTTTCCATTTTATAATTTAATATATTTTCACCTGTGTGGCCAAATGGAGGATGACCCAAATCATGGGCTAAAGCAATACATTCACATAAATCTTCATTTAAATCAAGATTTCTAGAAATTGCCCTAGCAATTTGCGAAACTTCAAGTGTGTGTGTTAATCTAGTTCTATAATAATCACTTTCATTTTCTAAAAAAACTTGAGTTTTTTGTTTTAATTTTCTGAAAGCTGTACTGTGAATTATTCTATCTCTATCTCTTTGAAAATGAGATCTATAGGGTTGATCATTAATTTCTTTATAAAGTCTGCCTTTTGAAAATTCTGGTTTTGATGAGAGAAATTTTAACATATAAATTGATAATAATATAATATATATAAAATACCTAATATAAACAAAACATGGATAAAGATATAAATATTACAGAAAGTGCAACAAAACAAATACAAAATTTAATTCTAAATGAGAATAAATCTCATACATTTTTTAGAATCAGAGTAAATGGAGGTGGATGTGCTGGATTCCAATATAATTTTACATTTACTAATCTTAAAGAAGAGCATGATTTAATAATAGAAAAAAATAAAATTAAAATAATAATTGATGATATCTCATTTAATCTAGTAAAAGGTTCGACAATTGATTACGTTGAAGAACTTATTGGCTCATCATTTAAAATAAATAATCCTCAAGCTACCTCGTCATGTGGTTGCGGTACTTCATTTTCAGTTTAAAAAATGAAAATTTCTACGTGGAATGTGAACTCAATAAATGCGAGAATAGATCACGTAATTAATTTTTTAAAAAAAACAAAAGTTGATATATTATTGTTACAAGAATTAAAATGTATAAATGAAAATTTTCCAAATGATAGAATTAATGAAATTGGTTATCAATCTTATGTAAACGGGCAAAAAGCATGGAATGGCGTTGCTATTATTAGTAAAAAAAAATTAACAATAACAAGTAGAAAGATTCCGAAGTTTAGTGATCAAAATGCTCGATTTATAGAAACTGAAATTAACTTAAAAAAAGTAAAAAAAAAGATAAAATTAATATGCATTTATTTACCAAATGGTAATCCTATAGATTCTGAAAAATTTGACTACAAATTAAATTGGATGAAAAATTTCAATAGATATATAAAATCAATTATTAATAAAAATCCAATAATTATTGGTGGAGATTTTAATGTAATACCAGCAGATGAAGATGTTTATGAACCAAAATATTTTTTAGATGATGCTTGTGCTCACCCAGAAACTAGAAAATTGTACCGAATTCTTATAAATAATGGATTTACAGATATTATAAAAAATTTTATGAAAGGTAATGGAAATTGGACATACTGGGGTTATAGAGGTGGAAGCTGGCCTAAAAATAATGGATTAAGAATAGATCATTTTCTAACAACACCAGAAATAACTGATTTAATTAAAAATGTAAAAATTTTAAAAGAAATAAGAGGTTATGAAAAAGCTTCAGACCATACTCCTGTAATCATTGAAGTTGAAAATTAAATATCAGCGTATGTATGTGTTTCTTTTTTTGCGCCTGGTTGAGTAACTGCACCTTCATGAGCTGGGCCAACAGTCTGGGCATATTTCCAAATTGTTCCTGAATTATGATTGGTTTTTCTTGGCTTCCATTCTTTTTTACGTTTTAAAATTTCTTCTTCTGATAAATTTACATTAATCTCACCTTTAATAGCATCTATAATTATCTCATCTCCATCTTTTAATAAACCGATCATTCCACCAACAGCAGCTTCAGGGCCAACATGGCCGATACAAAAACCTCTTGTGCCTCCTGAAAAACGTCCGTCTGTAATTAATGCAACAGTTTCACCAAGTCCTTGACCATAAATGGCTCCTGTGGTTGACAACATTTCTCTCATACCAGGTCCACCTTTAGGCCCTTCATATCTAATAATAACCGCATCTCCGGCTTTAATTTCATTTTTTAAAACTGCTGTTAACGCATCTTCCTCACAATCAAAACACTTTGCATTACCTTTAAATTTTAAATTTTTAAGTCCTGCTATTTTTGAAATTGACCCGTCTTCAGCAAGATTACCCCATAAACCGACTACTGAACTATGATTACTAATAGGATTGTCACAAGAGTAAACTACATCTTGATTAGTTGGAAAAATAGTAGTTTTATGATTTTCAGATATAGTCTTACCAGTAACAGTCATACAATCACCATTTATATAACCTCCATCAAGAAGAGATTTAATTACAATTGGAACGCCACCTACTTCATATAAATCTTTGGCAACATATTTTCCCCCAGGACTCATATCGCCAATATAAGGAGTGGATTTATATATTTCAACAACATCACTAAGTGAAAATTTGATACCCGCTTCATTAGCAATTGCAGGTAAATGAAGAGCCGCATTTGTAGATCCTCCAGTTGCAGCTACAACTACAGCAGCATTACGCAGTGCATCTAAAGTTACTATATCTCTAGGTCTAATATTTTTTTCTATTAAACTCATTACAGCCTTACCACTTTCAATACCATAATTGTCTCTTTCTTCATATGTAGCTGGTGTCATAGCTGAATTAGTTAAAGCTAAGCCAATTGCTTCTGAAATGCAGGCCATAGTGTTTGCGGTAAATTGACCTCCACAGGAACCTGCTGTTGGACATGCTACTTTTTCAATTGTTTTTAATTCATTATCATCGATAGTTCCTTTAGCATGTTTGCCAACAGCTTCAAAAACATCTATTATTGTTAAATCTTTACCTTTATGACGACCTGGTAAAATAGTTCCACCATATATAAATACTGAAGGTATATTTAATCTTACCATTGCCATCATCAAACCTGGTAATGATTTGTCACATCCAGCTAATCCAACCATTCCATCATAACAGTGACCTCTAACTGATAATTCAATACTATCTGCAATAACTTCCCTGCTTACTAATGATGCTTTCATAGCTTCGTGACCCATAGCTATTCCATCAGTTACAGTTATTGTTGTAAACTCACGTGGTGTTCCATTTTTTTCTTTTACACCTTTTTTCACTGCTTGAGCCTGTCTACCTAAAGTTATGTTACAGGGCGCTGACTCATTCCAGGTAGTAGCAACTCCAATAAATGGCTGGTATATTTGTTCTTCGGTTAAACCCATAGCATAATACATAGCTCTATGAGGAGCACTTTTCGGTCCAACACTGACATGTCTACTTGGCAATTTAGATTTTATATTTGATCCTTTTTCAGTCATTTTATTTTATACTATCAAGTATTTGATCAAGTTTTTCAATAGAAGATTTTAATGATTTTTCTTGATTTTTAAACTGTTCAATTATGTTTTCAGGTGCTTTTTTAATAAAATTTGAATTATTAAGTTTTAATTCGACTTGTATATGTTCCCTAATTAATTTTTCTTTCTTTTTTTCTATTTTTAAACTTTCTTCTTTTGTATCAATAATATCTTTTAAATAAACACATATTGTTGTATTTTCTATTACTAAATATGCTGAATTGGGAACTATTTTATTTGTTGTATAAAAATTAATTTTATCCGTTTTTAATAAATGATTAATTTCATTAATATATAACATTAAAAATTTAAGAATTTTTTTATTTTTGTTAGATATGTCAATACTAATTAATTTTTTATACGGAATATTTAATTCAGATCGTAAATTTCTAATTTTTGTAATTATCATTATAAGATGATCAATATTAAGCTGAGAGTCATTAAATTTAGTAATTTTTTTATAATCCTTTATCTTTTCATTAATTAACATATTTTTATTTTTAAAAACTTTAGACCATAAATGTTCTGATACGAATGGCATAATAGGATGTATCATTTTTAATATTTCAACATATGTCCACATTGCTGTTTCTCTAGTTTCTTTAAAATATTTATTTTTATTATTAAATGTAGATTTCGTTAATTCAACATACCAATCGCAATATTGATGCCAAATAAATTTATATAATTCATTTGCTACTTCGTGAAATAAATATTTGTTCATATAATCATTGATTTTCATTTTAGTATTAAATAATTCATTTATTAACCATTGATTTAAAGGAGACTGAATTTTATTAAATTCAAAATTCTTATTATAATTACATTTGTTTATTAACAAATAATTATAAGCATTCCAAATTTTATTTATAAATGATCTATATCCCTTAACTCTTGCTTCAGATAATTTGACATCTCTTCCAGGATTTAGAAGTGCTGTTAAAGTAAATCTTAGAGTATCTGCGCCATATTTATCTAACAAATCTAACGGATCAATAATATTACCTTTGGATTTTGACATTTTTTGACCCTTTTCATCTCTAATTAAAGGATGAATGTAGACATCTTTAAATGGTGTTTTTTTCATAAAATATGATCCCATCATCATCATTCTTGCAACCCAAAAGAAAATAATATCAAAACCAGTTACCAAAA
>MDTE01037022.1_pt1 | contig 11428 bp, 6 predicted proteins | sample 811231 | NCBI WGS metagenome assembly MDTE01 (sample SAMN05326651, study PRJNA326480) | marine metagenome | isolation source: seawater | place: Indian Ocean: Red Sea | collected 2010
CCTATTAAAAATCTTGCAGAAATGAAAAAAGAAATGGAAGAAGCAATTGAGGAAATGAAAAAAGAAAATCCTGCAGGTGACCCTCCAATAGATATTCAGACAAACTCCAAAGGTCTTGTTGTAAATATTAAAGGTGATTTTGCATTTCCTTCTGGGAAAGCCGATATGAAAGGTGAATTGAAAAAGTTACTTGATGAAGAAATTATTCCTAGAATTAAAGCTAGTCCAATGCAGGTAGAGGTTGCTGGTCATTCAGATAGTGACCCGATGCCAAAAAAATGGCAAAAATTTTACAAAAGTAATTGGGAGTTATCTGCTGCCCGAGGAGCTACTTGTGTACGCTATATGATAGAAAAAGGGGTACCTGCACCCCGATTACTCGCAGCTGGATATGGTGACTGGTATCCTAGAGGAATCGATAGTATAAAAAGTATCAATCCTATGTATAACCCTCTTACACTTACTTGGGGTGATAACGGAGCTCCAACCGATGCTAAAGGGAATCCGCTTCCTACCGTTTTAAGTCTCAATAAAACAAAAAAACAAAAATCAGGAAATAGAAGGATTCAAATCACATTTATTAATCCCCCCCACCATGGGAAGGGACGTTCAGGAACTAATTACCAAGAAGCTGAAAATTAATTTATTATGCGGAGTTTACTAAACACATACCAAGGAGTTACACATGAAAAAGGGTAATAAATATTTTATACCTATTATTAGTGTGGTAGCAGGAATCACTATACTTTTTTCTCAGGGTGATGGTTACCTTTCTCAAAAATTAATGGTGGAAAATAATATTCGTGACAGAGTCAAAGATGCTCTATCTAAACTTATAGAATCTCACAAGTATGTTATCAATGTGGATGTGGAGCTTGAGGTTTTAGAAGAAGTCAATGAACAGTTTACTTACTATGCCCCAAGAGAAAGAGATAAAAAGAAAGAGACATTATCACCAGCTGAAGAAACTGCCAATGCATTAAAGCAAATTCAAGAAAAAATGATTCAGGACGATTTAGAGTCTCAAAACGATAGATACTCTATTGGTTTACCCATACCTGGGTTTGAGGTAGACGTTCCTACTTCAAATAAAAACCCCAGCCCTATTCAAACACCAAAGCCTATTTCGCCAAAAGCTTTAAAAGCAACTTATCAAGAAGCGCAGGAGGATGAACCTGCTGAAAAAGAAGTAGTAGATAAAGTTTTTTCAACGAAAAGACCCTCAAAGACTGTTATAGAAAGGATGGATCTTTCTCTTATCCTTCAAGAAGGAGCAGCTCCAGAATTAATAGAAAACATAAGACAATTAACGATGGCTGCAGCAAAATTTGACCGTCAAAGAGGTGACAAGCTTACAATCATGACAGCCAGTTTCAAAGAAAGACGTGACCAGAGAACTGCTGAGCAGGTTATGTTAAAAAATATTGCTGAAAAAATTGATGTTATGGAAAGAAAAAGATCAATGGAGGCTACTGATTGGCGTGATGATATTAGAAAATACAAAGAAGAGGTTTTGCTCAGGCGAGAAGAAGATCTAGCAAGCTTTCAAGCTCAACTTGCTGAATTAGATAAGGTTAGACTTCAGGAAGCTGCAGATTTTGAAAAACGAGAGCTGGCAAGGAAAGATTCTATTAGAAATTCTAAGCTTGAAAATGAAATCCAAGCCTTAAAAGATATGCTAGCCGTAAATGCTTCAAAAGAGGAGGCTAAGGATAAAAAGCTTGATTCTACCCGATTTGCAATGTTGGATAATGAAATGCAAGGACTTAGAAAAATGCTTTTACAAGCAATGCTGCAGGACTCTATTGAGGCTCAGCAAATGGCCCAAGCAAAAATTGCAGAAGAGTTAGCTTTGAGAGAAAAAGAAAAGGCTTCTAGAGATTCGGTAATAGCTGATAAAATTGCTGCATTAGACGCAGTCCAAGCAGATCTTCAGGCTTTAGAATCAGAAACTAATCAGGGTTTAGACACTAAAATGTTTATAATTATCGGACTAGGCCTTTTAAGTGTTATCCTAATAGTATTAATGGTTTTACAAAAAGGGAAAAAAGGTCCCGTACAAGCAGGATATCCTCCTGGACCTATACCACCTTATCCATACCCGCCTCCAATGAGGAGAAGGAAACGTAGGCGTAAAAAAGAGCCCAGGAAAGAAGTAATAGAAGAACCAAAAAAACAAGAAGCTAAAGTAGAGCCCAAAGAGTCAGTGCAAGATCAAGGGCAACCAAGCGAACCTGAACCAGTTTCTGCAGCCCAAATCGCAGCAATGGAGGCGCAAAGCGTTTCTACAAATGATAATGTCACTCCACTGGTCGAAGATCCAAACGTATTGAAAAGTGAAATAGACGATATTAGAAAATCCGTCGTTTCTATGAGTGTTGGACAGCCTGTAAGAACATCAACGATTGTTAAAGAATGGTTAGAACAACCTGCTCCTGAAGCTCCTGCCCAAGAAGAATCATCTAATAATGATGGTGGTGGGGAAGAAGAAGAAAGCGGCGAAGAAAAAAAGTGAGGTATTAGTATTATGGTTAATGATTATAATTTACTATCTGGTTTACAAAAAGTTGCGGTTTTATTTTCCGTTGTTGGAGAAGGTTTAGCTCTATCCCTGATAAAAGGGCTTTCCAAAACAGAAATACGAAAAATCAGATCTACACTTCAAACGATGGGAACGATCTCTTTTAATGTCAAAAAAAGAGTTATGGAAGAGTTTTATTTTGGATTTCTTAGTGAAGATGTTGGGCAAAATGGTACAGACGGGAATGCAATCCACCCTTTTGATTTTTTAAAAGATCTAACAGATGAACAACTTTTTGCCTTGGTTAACAAGGAGGAGCCACCCGTTATTGCTATGACATTAGCTCAGTTAGATCCTGGAAAAAGAATGGAAGTCGTAAATAAATTTGATGCAACTTTAAAAGGTCAAGTTCTTGTCGAACTAGGTTCATTAGATGATATTCCTTTGGAGGGTGTTATTGAGGTAGGAGCAAGATTAAAGGAGAAATCAACGTATTTGCCAAGAACAACAGAATTTTCCAGAGGCGGAGCTAAAGATATTGCAGACATGCTTGGAGGTATGGATTCAGATGAACAAGAAAGATATATGCAAACTCTTCAGAATGAAAACCCAGAATTACAGGCTGAAGTTAAAAAATACTTTCTTACTTTTGATGATATTATTGAAAAATTTCCAGATGCTACCAAGCGAGAATTGTTTGTTTCTGCTGAGACTACCGATCTAGCAATAGCTGTCAAAGGGCTTGATCAAGAAGTTGTAGATGCAATAATAGATATGTTACCGCAAAAGAAGCAAGCAATGTACGAACCATATGAAGGTCCAATTTCTAAAAAAGAAGTTGATGCTAAAAGAAAAGACTTCTTAGATAGAGCAAAAGAAATGGATAAAGAAGGTACTATCAGTATTGAAGATATTCTTGGCGGTGGAGAGATGATTGAATAACTAATAAGTAATTTAGTGTAATAAAAAAGCCTCTGAAAAAGAGGCTTTTTTATTATTAAATGTTAACAAGTATCATTACAATTATTTTAGTTCCGCTTGAGCTGCAGCGAGCCTAGCAATAGGTACTCGATATGGAGAACAACTAACATAATCAAGTCCATTTTCTTTACAAAAATGAATGGATTTTGGGTCGCCCCCATGCTCTCCACATATACCTATCTTAATAGAAGAGTTGACTTCTCTACCATATTTTACAGCCAGAGATACCAGTTTTCCGACTCCTTTAATATCCAAGCTTTGAAATGGATCGTTTGGTAAAATGTTACGATCTAAGTACTCTGGCAAGAATGACCCAATATCATCTCTACTAAATCCATAAGTTGTTTGGGTTAAATCATTTGTTCCAAAGCTAAAAAACTCTGCATGCTGTGCAATCTCATCTGCTGTTAGGCATGCTCTTGGAAGTTCTATCATCGTTCCCACAAGATATTTCAAAGTTATGTCATATCTATCTTCAACCTCTTTGGCAACGGTTCTTACAACAGATTCTTGATCAATGTATTCGGTTACAGTTCCAACCAGTGGAATCATTATTTCAGGTAAGACATTTACTCCATCTTGTATGAGTTCAGCAGTTGCTTCCAAAATAGCTCTTGCTTGCATTTCCGTAATTACTGGGTAAGCAATTCCAAGCCTACATCCTCGATGTCCTAACATGGGATTAAGCTCGTGGAGACTTGAAATTCGTTGATTGACTACTGATTTTTTAACACCTGTATTATTAGCAAGCTCATCTACTTGTTTATCATCCAATGTAATAAATTCATGTAGTGGTGGGTCAAGCAGTCTAATAGTCACAGGTTTGCCCTCCATAGCTTTTAATGTATCTTTAAAATCTTCTTTTTGAAAGGGTAGTAGACCCATTACAGCCTCTCTTCTTTCATCGTCACTATCAGATAAAATCATTTTTCTCATTGCTAAGATTCTTTGTTCATCAAAAAACATGTGTTCTGTTCTACACAAACCTATTCCCTCAGCACCAAATTTTATCGCCTGCTTAGCGTCTTCAGGGCTTTCCGCATTAGTCCTTATTTTAAGTTTTCTTATTTCATCAGCCCATGTCATTAATTCTTTGTATTCGAGATTTCTATCTGGGTCGGCTGGTATCAGCTGTAGTTCATCCAAGTAGACAAATCCAAGAGTTCCGTTCATAGTAATCCAATCACCCTCTTTCACAATGATGTCACCAACTTTAAAATGTTTTTTCTCTAAGGATATATTTATTTCATTACAACCTACAATACAGCACTTACCCCATCCTCTCGCCACTAAAGCAGCGTGAGAGGTCATACCCCCTCTTGCTGTTAATATTGCTTCAGCAGCATGCATTCCATGGACATCTTCAGGAGAAGTTTCTTCTCTCACTAAAATTACTTTTTCACCATTTTTTTTCCACTCTTCTGCATCATCTGCAGTGAAGACTACACGCCCTTTTGCTCCGCCTGGACCAGCAGGAAGACCTTTAGTAAGTGTGGTTGCCTTAGATTCACTCTCTTGCTCAAGTGTAGGATGTAGCAGTTCATCCAGCTGATTAGGATTAACTCTCATTACGGCAGATTCTTTGTCAATCATACCTTCTTTAAACATATCAACCGCCATTTTTATTGCTGCAACACCATTTCTTTTTCCGACTCGGGTTTGTAGCATCCATAGTTTCCCTTCCTGGATGGTGAATTCAATATCTTGCATGTCCGAATAGTGCTTTTCTAGTCTATTTTTTATATCAAAAAGCTCTTCATATATTTCTGGCATTGTATCCTGCAATGAAGGAAGATGACTTGTGTCTTCGGTTTTAGTATCTTCATTAAGTGGATTGGGTGTACGAAGTCCTGCTACAACATCTTCTCCTTGTGCATTCGTCAACCATTCACCAAAAAATTTATTCTCTCCAGTTGCAGGGTTTCTTGTGAAAGCAACACCTGTAGCGGAGCTTTCACCTGTATTACCAAATACCATGGTCTGAACGTTTACTGCAGTTCCCCATTTCTCAGGAATGTTTTCTATTTTTCTATAGCTTATAGCTCTTGCACCATTCCAGCTTTTAAAAACAGCTTCAATTCCTCCCCACAATTGATCTTCTGCATTATCAGGAAACTCTGCACCAAGGGATGATTTTATTTCATCCTTAAATATATCAATCACATTTACCCAGTCACTTTCTGTTAGTTCAGTATCTCCTTCCAAGTTATTTTTCAACTTATAGGTTGATAAATGATGCTCTAGTTTATGCCGAATACCATTTCCTTCTACGGGTTCAATTCCAGCAGCCTTCTCCATAACAACATCCGAATACATAGTTATTAACCTTCTATAAGCATCAAAAACAAATCTTGGGTTGTTGGTTTTTTTTATTAGGCCAGGGATAGATTTGGATGTAAGCCCTATGTTTAGAACAGTCTCCATCATGCCAGGCATAGATTGCCTAGCTCCAGATCTTACAGATAAAAGCAAAGGGTTATCTGAATCTCCAAACTTTGTTCCCATAATTGATTCAATTTCAGATAACGATTTTTTCACTTCAGAATCTAAATTTTTAGGAAATGATTTATTGTTTTTATAGTATTCTGTACAGACTTCTGTAGTAAGAGTAAAACCTGGAGGTACGGGGATCCCCAAAAGGTTCATCTCTGCTAAATTAGCTCCCTTGCCACCAAGTAGATTTTTCATATCGGCCCGTCCATCGGCTTTACCGTCCCCAAATAGATACACGTATTTCACAAGATAATTCCTTTATATTTAATTAATTAATACCTTTAAATTTATTTAAAAATCAGGAGAGAAATACCTAATCTCTTTCAAATTTCCGTTTTTATCATAAAAGAACCATTTATCGACCATTTGTCCGTTTCTATAATTTCCTTGCATCTCTTTTTTTGTTCTATCATAATCCCACCAGCTAGTCCAAGTTGCATCTTTTTTTCCGTTTGCATAGTAACCTTCAGATAATCTCCCATCTTCAAACCATGCAGTCCACTGCCCTTGTTTTGTTCCATTAGAAAAAGATCCTTCTTGAGACTTCTTTGAATTATCATCGTAAAAGACCCATAATCCATCTGCATTTCCATCAACTAGAGACCCTTCTTTTTCTTTAATTCCATTCTCATAATAAAAAGTCCAGTGTCCAACCATTTTCCCTAATTCATATTCACCATGTGATTTAATATGCTCATTATCATACCATTCTGTCCACTGTCCGTGTTTTTTGCCTTCTTTAAAGCCGCCCTGCTCTTGCTTACCACCACTCCATGGCCTTTTTGGTTCTGGAACAGGAATGTCTACAAGGACTACTTCTGGAGGGATTTTACCATTTTTAAACCACTTTACCCACTGACCATCTTTTTTACCATCCTTGACCCTACCAAGGAATTCTTCTCCGGTATCATTATTGGAGTATGTAAGTATTCCTGTAAAAGGGATTTCGCTACCAATTTTATAAAATAGATCATCATCATCATCTACCGGAACATTTTCTAATGCAACTTGTTCTAAATCAGTTCCAAAATCAAAATCAAAATCCTTTTCGCCTTTTGCATTCCAATATGTCCATTTACCATCAGGAAGCCCATTTTTGAAAAAACCTTCTCTTTGCATTTTGCCGTCTTTGTAATAGTAGGTTGTTAAACCTTCTTTAATTCCATCTTGGTGAAATCCTTGCTCTTGTATTTGATCACTGTTAGGATACCATATTACCCAAGGGCCATCCGGGACGTCTGATCTATAATTTGTCATTGTGCTACGGTGACCATTTTTCCAAAAAGTACTAGGTCCATCAAGTCTACCATTTCGATAAAACTTTTCTTCTTGTTTTTCTTCTGGAGTGAGCCATAAAGTTGATCTTCCATCTTTCTTACCATTAGAAAAATTTATTTCTTCATCTATTGAGCCATCATTAGAAAAGTAAGACCATAATCCATCTTGTTCATTATCAATATAATTTCCTTCAGACTTTTTGACACCCGTATCATACCACCAAGTCCAAATTCCATTTTTCATACCATCAATATAATATCCTTCCATCTCTTTATTGTCGTTCATATACCACCACCAATTCCATAGCTCCTCATCATTTTCGGCTTTGTATGTTCCACCATTATATGACCATTGTCCATCAGTAAAACTTAAGTTATGATCATGTTCATACCACCACGTCCATTTTCCATTTGGTTTCCCGTTTTGATAAGACTGCTCCATATGAAGATGACCATTATTATACCAGTACTTATAGGTTCCATTAATTTCACCCATTTCGAATTCACCTTTTTCTTTCATGGTCCCATCTTCATACCAAAGAGACCATTGCCCATGTCTTTTACCACGGTAGTAAACACCATCAACTTCTTTATTTCCATTTCTATACCATTGCACCCATTGTCCATCTCTTTTCCCGGATTTAAAACGCCCAAGTAACAAATAATCTTTTAAACCTCCAGATTCTGTAACAATACCAGTATATGGTCTATATTTCCCAATCTTGTAGAAAATGTTATCTCTTTCCTCGAGTTCTGCAATTCGTACCCTTTCTAACCCTGTCCCATAATCAAATTTAAAATCTATTGAGCCGTCACCATTGTAATAAGTCCAATTGCCTTCTTTTTGGTTCCCACGTACTATTCCTTCTCTGTCTTTATTACCGTTGGTATGCCATACTATAACTTCACCATCTAAAACACCATTAACAAATGTCTCTTCACTTTTTTTTATATCTATATCTGCCCAAGATATCCAGAGTCCATGTTGAACGCTGTTTTTATATGTTCCCTCTTTTTCTAAAATCCCATCAGGTCTATACCATGCCCACTTTCCATCTTTTTCACCTTTTGAATAACTTTCTTTTGATTTGATGGTACCATTATCATAGCGAATTGTCCAAATTTTATCTTTTTGATTTTGTGTGTATTGTCCATCAATAGTTTTATAGTTATCATCATTCCAGATCATGTAGGGTCCATTTTTCATTCCATTGCTGTATGTAATAACTCTTGTTTTCTTCCCATCTTCAGACCAAAACGTCCATTTTTTATCTAATTGATTGTTTGCATAAGATCCTGTCTTCTCTTTAACAATGCCTCCGCTGTACCATGATGTCCAAGGACCATTCAATTTACCATTTGTATAGGATGCCTGGAACTTTTTGTTTCCATCCTCATACCAAGTTGTCCAAACACTATCTCTTTCTCCATTTGTAAATTTTCTTTCAGACTTCTTAGTACCATCTTCGTACCAGGTAATCCAAAGCCCTTCTTGCTGCCCATCAACAAAAGATGTAATTTCTTTTTTTATACCACTTTCCCAATACCATGTCCATTTTCCATTTTGTTTACCATTCTCATAGTTTCCTTGTTCGGATTTTGTTCCCCCTTCATACCATTTTGTTAGGGGTCCGTTCAACTTTCCGGTTTTAAAATTAGATTCTTCTTTTCTATTCCCATTTGCAAACCATGTAGTCCAAAGTCCTTCTTTATCACCAGATAAATAGCTTCCTTCCATTTTCTTAAGAGGGGGGTCATAGAGGCTATCTCCGTTAAAGTCTAATATAACCTTTTCATCTGTTCCTGTTGTATCCCAGATACCGTTGTTTTCACCAGCATCACCCGTGTTGGGGAGGCGGTCTTCTCCATAGTCTTCAAACAACTCCCCCTCGTACCAGAATGTCCATAGTCCATCTCGGACACCATTTGAATAGTTTCCTTCTGTTTTTAAAGCTTTACTTTCGTAAAATGTTTTTACCAAACCATCATTTTGAGCATACATAACCCATATGATAGATGCTGGAATTACCAAAAATTTCCGCATGGTCAAATTCCTCTTATCTAGGATGAAAAAAAGGAGGTTTGTTGGATGAAGTCATATATCATCCTCTCCTCGGATACCATTTACAACCAAAATTAATAAATTAAGAGCAAAAAGTCAAAAATTGTATGTTTTTTCAATTACCCTTATTAAGTCGGATCCAAAAGCTCTGACCAAACTTATCGTTGAGATTAATAAGCCCTTCGTTTGAATTGTTTGTACCCAAGAAAGATGTTTCAGTTTCAAACTTATTATTTGTTCTCAAATACCCTCCACCATCTCTACCATTACCAAGGTATGTTGTCATTTTACCAAATTGGTTGTATGTCCTAAAATATCCACTACCCAAAAAAGTTCCTGTTTCTCCTGCAGAATCATAAACCCTTAATTGACCTGAACTGTCAGCACCAGTTCCTACATAGACTGTTTCTTGTCCATCAAAGTTGTAGGTTCTTAAATATCCACCACCACTAGTTCCAGTTCCAAGAAAAAGAGTCCTTTCCCCAAATTGGTTATAAGCCTGATAATAACCATCTCCAAGATAAGATGAGGTGAGCCCCTCATTATTATAAATTCTTAACTGTCCTGCATGGTCAGAGCCTGTACCTAAATAAGCAGTTTCTTTTTGTGAATTATTATATGTTCTTATGTAGCCACCACCCATCCTTCCAGTTCCTACATATGCAGATTCATCTCCATTCCCATTATATGATCTCATATATCCACCACCATCTTTTCCTGTACCAATAAATAAAGTAGGTTCTCCGTATTGATTATATGTTTGCAAATAGCCGTTTCCCAAATAACCCATAATCACACCTCTATCATCTTCAATAGTCAGGCTGCGTACGACAAGGTGACCAAGTTCATCTGTTTTGGATCTCATCCCTAAGGTTGATAACACAAGTAATGTTGAAAGAATGCCAATTATTAAACTTTTCAAATCAATATTTTTCATAACCAACTCCTTGATTGATTAATAATTTTTATCTTATTCATACTCATATGCATGAATTTGCATAGGAACTTTATTATTTTCTGAAATACTTCTTCTAACCATATCGTATTTTTTTACTTCAATAATTTTTTCATTTTTGTCATAATAAAACACTGATTTTTCTAACAAGTTATCATGTCCATTTAGAGTGGTTTCGACGTAAGCATTACCATTGCTATTTAATCTTGTTTCCTTGATAGCAGAAAAATTTACTAATGAATCTGAATAATAGTCATAGAAAACATCATTTTCATCATCAAATACTATATAATATGTTTTTTCCACTTCTCCCTTTTGATTATAAACGACCTCTTTTATCTTCCTATTTTTATCGTCATATTCATATGTTTTTGAACCCAAAGAAGCACCTAAAAAACCAGTAGTAGTTTCGTGAGTAATGTTCCCCTTCTGATTGTTAAAATATATTGTTTGAAAGATTACCGAAGGGTCAAAATACTCTTTAATTTTTACAGGTGCTCTCAAAGAATCATAATGATATGTAGTGATTAATAAGCAATAGTTGTTATATAATTCTTTGTGATCGAAACCTTCCTTAAAATAAGAATATTTCTCTGCCCATATAGATTGGCCTTCCTTTGTATTATCAATCATTTCAGTATTTAGTGCTCTATTCGGATTATACCTTATTTGCTTGTATAAAAAATTACTATCGTCATATTTATAAAACTCTTTCCAATAAATACTGTCATTCTCACCATAGAGCGTGGTGGATATTTTTCGGTTTAGGTTGTCATATTCAAAATGATAGGAAAGAACCATTTTTTTCTCATAAGTGCGTTGGAGTTTTAACCCTTCTTCTTTTCCACTCACATAAACATATTTTTTAGACAGAGGGATTTCATGGCTATATATTGTACTATCAGTCATTAATCCTCTTTTGCTGTAATTCATAACGGTAGAATATTTAAGCTCTTGGGTCTCAGTCCCGAAACTTTCTAAAACATTATAAACTTTAATTGTAACTGTATTCAAACCAAATAAAGGTAGAAAAAGAAAAAATCCAATTAATTTGAATATTTTTAACCTAATAGCCATAAGTTAGTTTATCGATTATAGGAGACTAATAAAATTATAGAATTTGAAAAATCAAAAATCAC
>MDTE01128914.1_pt1 | contig 11427 bp, 6 predicted proteins | sample 811231 | NCBI WGS metagenome assembly MDTE01 (sample SAMN05326651, study PRJNA326480) | marine metagenome | isolation source: seawater | place: Indian Ocean: Red Sea | collected 2010
CAAAAAAAGTAATTAAAAAAATCGTTTCAAATACAGATTTAACAGCTGGTGCAAACTTTGGATTGATGGAATGGGGTAGTGGTTATTCTGGAAGGACAAAGATTAGAGTTAAAATAAGCGATACTGGTGCAAAACAAATTTATACAAATGTAGATGGAGTTTATGCAAGAGGTGGAACAGATTTAAGATATGCTATGAATTTAGCTAGAAATTATTTTACAAGCGGCCAAGTTTCAAACTGGAATAAGAGTTGCTCACAGAATTTTTTAATTGTAATAAGTGATGGATATTGGAGCGGTCATAACTCTGTGCTTAGTATAGCTGACAATATTAAAAATGCTTATAATATTAAAACTTTTGCGGTTGGCTTTGCATTGGGAGGTGCAAACAATAATTATAAAACTCTAGCGCAAAAAGGCGGAACTACATCCCCTCTCTATGCATCAAATGAAACAGAATTATTGGCTAAACTTACAGATGCTATAAAACAAGCTATTTCAGGTCGACTTACTTTTACAACTCCTGCAGTGATGTCAGATGTGTCAAAAGGTAATTTTATATACCAGGCAACTTTTGAATATGAAAAGAATAAACAATGGAAAGGAAATGTTAAAAAATATAAATTAAACTCTAACGGTTCATTTGGTTCGGTTCAGTGGGATGCTAGTGATAAATTAAACAAGAAAACAGCTTCTTCAAGAAAGATATGGACAACGGGAATAAGTTCAACAGGTTTAAATAACTTTACTACAACTAATAGAGACGAATTAAAGCCACTTTTATTTCCAAGTCAATCACCAACAGATACTGAGGTTGACAATTTAATTAACTTTATAAGAGGAGTTGATACTTATGATCAGGATGGAGATGGTAACAAGACAGAATCTATTCACAAATTAGCAGATATATATCATTCTGATTTAATTATTGTAGGAGCCACAGAAGCCTCAACAGTAGCTGGTAGTAATGCAAATTTTCAAAAAACAGACGCTTATTATAGATCACAAAATAATTACGATAATTTTAAAAATGGAAATAGCTGTGGAAGTGTTTGTAAATATAGAACTGAAGTTGTTATAGGAGGTGCAAATAATGGAATACTACATGCATTCAAAACTTCTGATGGTGAAGAGCTTTGGGGATATATACCTCCAGTTATACATGGAAATTTTGAGAAAGTTCCATCAAATAAAGCTAATGCAACAAATGCAATTTATGGAATCGATGGATCTCCAGTTGTTAAAGATATTTATATAGATGATACACCTAATGATAATACGGACAACCCAAGATGGAGAACTATCCTTATAAGCGGTATTGGTGCAGGAGGTCACGGAATATTTGCACTAGACATTACTGACATTAATAATCCTAAGCATTTATTCGCAATAGAAAATGACTCGTCCAATAAAGCAGTAAAACATTGGGATGTAGATGGATTAAAAAGTGAATTTGGTTATAGAGGAAGTGCTAAGATTGATCCTCAATATGATTACAGAAAATTAGGTGAAACTTGGTCTAGACCACGAATCATTAGGATTAAAGTTGATGGAAAAGATAAATGGGTAGCTGTATTTGGTGGAGGATATAACCAAGCGGTAAATCCTAATTATGGATCAGCAGTATTTGTTATGGATATAGAAGATCAAGGAAGATTACTTAAGGTGATTGATATAAAAGATAAATATAAACAATCTTATGCTTGGACTGGAAGACTCTTTAAGAGAACTGGAGGTGTGTTGATTGATGGTAATACAAAACTTCAAGCAAAAGGTTCAGGAGCATTACCTGACATGTGTTTTGACAGTTCAAAAGGAGAAACTTTTACTGGAGAGTTTACACCTAATGTAGGTTTTACACTTCACTTTTATAAAAAGTCAGCAAGCTCAAGTGAGGATTGTTTAGATTATGTAAAATTTGATGAAGCTTGGCCAAATACACAAAATGGAGGTCCACCCAAACCAGATTTTGGAAATTATACTTTTAGAAGATATGAAAATGATATTATTAATTCATTACCTGCTGATCTTAGTGTTATTACTGCTGATGGAACTGAAAAAGCGAATTATGATGGGGCTATTGTTTACGCAACTGACCTTGAAGGAAAGTTAACAAAAATCGATTTAACACAAAAATTTACTATAGATACAAATTCCAGCAGCGATACTTATAAAGCTATTAAAGAAGTTGTGCCAACAACAACCTTGTTTAATGCTGAGTCAACTAGTGAAAACGGAAGATATATTTATACAAGGCCTGAGGTAACAATTAATAATGATAATTATCTTTGGTTATATTTTGGAACAGGCAATACTCAAAAACTTCAAGAACAATCAAATAAAGTCAAAAATAGAGCCTATGGTATTAAAGATAAGGATTTTCCTAACTTTGTTAAAATACAGACGGATGATGATGAGAATAAATATAAGTATAAAAATACAATCTCAAGATGTAAAACTGCACCAGTTTGTCCTGGGGATACTGATTTAGGTTGGTACACTGACCTTCCCGATGCACAAAAGCTCACTGCAGAGCCAACTATTGATAAAGATAGGGTATATTTTCCCATATATGAGCCTACTTCAGGCACAAATGCATGTAAAACTGGAAAAGCCATTCTTAAGGCATTTAATGGAAAATGTGGAAATACAGTATTAAATGTTCATTTAGGTACTGGAGTTTTATCAAAAGTAGTAAAACAAGGAGATAATCTATATATTGGTATTGCAGGGGAAGCTAATAAGAATATTTCAGGGTTTACATCAAAAGATAACATAATTACTGGTAAATCTGCTGCAAAAGATACAGGGAATGAAGTTCAACTTGAAAAGTGGATTGAAAATTATTAGATATAAATTCTCTAACACAAAAATTTAATACTCTAACACAAATTAAGTAAAATTATTAAAATCATTGATTTTATTGTGTTTTTAATAAATTTTTTATAATTTATAAAATATATATACTCTAACACAAATAATATTTACTCTAACACAAAAAAAATAATATTTATAAAATGTCTAAATTAATAGTTGAAAATTAAAATAATCTATATTTTATGCCATTTTTTTAAAAAAAACAAAATTATTGTTTTAAATAAATAATAAATAAAAATTCTAACACAAATAATTTTTACTCTAACACATAAATTGTTGTTAGTTTTTAAAAATTGTGTTAGAATTTTTAGACATGGATGAAGAAATAAAAAATAAATCTGATGAATCATTAAATGATAATCCAGAAAATAAAAATAATGATAATATACAGATTCAGAATAATGATAAATCTATAGTTGAAAGTGTTGATTTATCTCAATCTCAGGATGAATCAAGTCAAGAGCATAAATTAATTCATAAAAAAAATGGAAAACTTCACATATATGTCCGCCAAGATAAGTATAAAGGCGAATTAAAGTCAAAAAATTGGGTTGGCAGAACTTATATTAACGGTAAACAGAAAGTATCTTCTTCTGGAACAACAAATTTAGATGATGCTATACCAATTTTAGAGAAATGGTTCGATGACCTGTATTTACAAAAAAATGAAAGCGATGGTGCAATTAAACATGAAAAAAAGGAAAATACAGAAAATATTAATGAAGAAACAGTAAATCCATCATTTTTAGATACTGAAAAATCTACTGCAACAGACAATCAACCTATAAATGAATCTGTTAATATAGCAAAAAAAGGCTTAACAATTGGTATGTTAGATAAATTTAAAAAAATTAAATTTTCTAGATCGAAAGAAAAAACTTTAGGGGGTGAAGAGAAAACTAGCAACATCCAAAGTCAAAAAACTAAAGACAACAAAATAAAATCAATTTTTAAAAATTTTTTTCAATCTAAAGTTAGTAAATTAAGTGTAGCAGGTGAAGAAATAGCTGGCTTAGACATAACTAAAGATGCAGTAAGAGTTGCTCAAGTTTCTCAAGATAAAGATGAGAAATGGATATTAGATAAATTTTCTTATCGCTTGTTAGATCAAGAAAAAACTAACGAAAATATTTTAGAGAGTAAAGATTATTTAGCAGAAGAGATCGAGTTAGCTATGGCTAATGCAAAAATAACTTCAAAAAATATTGCATTATCAATTCCAGTGACTAGTGCAATTATAAGAGTAGTTACGAGTCCTTTAATGACAGATGATGAGTTGCAGAAAGCTATTGAGACCGATTCACTTTGGGAAAATTTAGTTCAACTTACTGATAATTTAAATGATTATTCAATTTTTCACCAGATAATAAATAGAAATTCAAAAAACAACACAATGGAAATTTTATTTGTTGCATCAAAACTAGCAGATGTAAATGCTTATTCATCTATTATTAAAAAAGCAGGTTTAAATCCTGTTATTATGGATGTTCGATGTTTTACACTTAAAAATGCATACGATAATACAAAGTTTCAGTCAATTACTGATAAAGGAAATTCAGCTATTTTAGAATTAGGTGTTGATGAAAATTATATGATGATTATTCACAATAATACACCGGTCATTACAGATATATTTTTAAGAGAACAAGAAAAACAACATTTAAACGAAGTTGATAGTGAACAAATTTCTACTGAAGCAGATGCGGTTATTAGAAGATATGCAATGCAGATCAAACAGGCAATTACAGACTATGAAGCAAAGTATGAAAATAAAATAACAACTATACAAGTAGTTTCTAGTTTAAAAAATATTTCATTATTATTACCAGTGTTTAAAAAAAATTTACCAACAACAGGTTTTATTAATTTTGACCCTTTGCAAAGCATTAGCATCCCCACTTATAACAAAGATAAAATGCCTGATAATAACAAATCTACATTATCATCAGTTCTCGGGCTAGCTTATAGAAAATTAGATGTATTTGGATATTATAAATTTGTAACTGCTGTAAAAAATATAAACTTGTTACCTAATCGAGATGCAGTCAGGCAGCAAAATAGATTAAAGTTTTTATCTGGTTTTGCTTTTAAAGGAATTGCGGGTGCAGTAGCTGGAATATATTTAATATTAATTGTCATGTCATATTTCCAAATAAATAATAATAAAGAAAAATTATTAGCATTTGATGAGGTTCAGATGGAATTTGATAAATTAAATATTCAATTTTCAAAATTAGCAAAAGAAAGAAGAGAAATGCAAAAATCATTAGAACTTGGTAAAATGGTAAGTTCTAACCAAGCCTCTTCTTATAGAACCCTAGCACAAGTTACTAGAAGTGTTCCTTTAAGAGTTAATTTTGAAAAAATTACATTTGATGGAAAAAATTCTTTGATTATTGAAGGAGTTGCTTTTTCCGATCAAGATATATTGAATTTTATTGCAAACTTAAATGCAAAATCTTTGATTGAACAAGCATCTTTAGCTGCAATGAAGGTGCAAACTGGAGATAATAGCTCAGGAAGTAATAATAAAAAGGGATTTATAATTAATTGTAAATTGAAGGAAGCTTAATGGATTTGGCAAATTTAAAAAATATGGATTTAAGTGACTTAATGAGTAAACTTAAGAGTGGAGGTTTGGGAGATAAAAAAACCTTAATTAAATTTGGAATTGGTTTTGGTGCGGTATTAATATTTTTAATAGGTTATTATTTTTTTATATCTCCAATTATTAAGTCACAAGAAGAGCAAATAATTTTGATGGAAGAAAATAAAAATAAAATACTTGAATTTAAAAATAATATTGTGACTGTAAAAAAATCAATTAAAAAATTAGAACCTGAATACAAAAAAAATAGTAAATTGTTTCATAGCAAAAAAGAGGTAGAGGATCTTTATCAAAATATTAGCAAGTATGCACTAATGAATGGTTTGTCGATAATTAATTTAAAAAAGAGTGAACCAAAACCAGTAAGTAATTCTGGAGCGGCACAACAAGACTCAAATAATTCAGACCAAAATACAGGCACAGAGAATTCGGAAGGACAACAGATTATGTATTACAAAATACCTGTAGATTATGAGATACAGGGAAATTTTTTAAGTTATTTAAAGTTTAGAAGAGCGTTATCAAAATCACAAAAAGTTATTAATTTTGATAAAGAAGAAATTATAACTATAAAAGAAATTCAAGGGCAAATTTTATCAAAAGGAACATTATCAATTGTGGGATTACCAGATGAATATAAATAAAAAAATATTAATATTTTTGATGGCAATAATTTTTTGTCAACTTCAAATATCATCTTTAAAGGCAGAAGATATAAAAAGTATTGATGATGAAGAGTTACCAGCAATCGACCCTTTTGCTGGAAGTGCAGCAGGATCAACTAATCAATCAGTTGATTTAAACGATAGTCAACAAAACTCAAATGATAGTTTGTTGAATAATATGAGACTAGCTGGAACTATTATTGGTGAAAGTAAAAAAATAGCTGTTTTTTCATCGCCAGATGGTGGAGCTTTTAAGTTTGAAGAGGGTGAATTTTTAACAAGTACAACTTTACTTATAAAAATTTTTAGTGACGTTGTTATTGTTAAAAATGAAGAAGATAAAGAATTTGAGGTTTATATGAATAACATCGTTAGGCCTAGAGAAGGATAATTAATGAAAAGATTTTTTAAAATTATAATTTTATTATTTTTTGTAATTTTATTGCAATCATGTCAAACAACTACAAAGAAATCTGGACCAGTTCATGGTGATAAACCTTTAATAGATACACAAAAAATTATTACAGATGGACGAAAGGATATGGACAAAAAAGTTAAAGATGGTCCAAAACCTTACGACACCGAATTCACAACTCGACCGGATAAAAGAAAAGTTATTACAACAGAAACAGTTAAAAATTATGTATCAATTTCAGATGAGTATACAAATTTAAAACAAAACATCAGCATCAATTTTCAAGGCATGGATTTTAAATATGTGATGTCCCTAATGGCTGATATTGGAAAAATAAATATTTTAGTAGGAGATGAAGTAGTTGGAACTGTTAATGCAAAAATTGATAATGTAAGTTGGGACGTTGCATTCCAAACTTTACTAGATATGAAAACTTTGGTTGCAGATGTTAATGTTGCAAGTGGGATAATAAGAGTTCATACCCCAGAAAAATTAACAGCCCAAGAAACAGCTAAATCTGCTCGAGCAGAAGTTTTAAAGAAAAAAATAGAATTAGAAGAGTCAGTTGAGCCAATAGTAGCTGAGATATTTAGACTATATTATATCAGTCCTACACAAGCCAAGGCAACTCTAGAAGCATTATATTCAACTCAAGGAGCCGAAGGAGCTGCAACTATGAATAATCTTTCGATCACAGTTGAAGATACTACTAGATCAATTATTGTTAGAGGACATGAGCCAGATCTTGATACTATTGATGCAGTAATAAGAGAGATAGACATTAAGACTAAACAAGTTTTAATAGAAGCTTTTATTGTTGAGGCAGACTCAACTTTTCAAAAAGCTTTAGGAACAAGAATTGGTGCAATGACTAAGCAGCTCGATAAACAAGCTTTAATATCAGGATCTATTGGGGGTGCTGCAACAACCCCTGCTGGTGTAACATTGGGAGCTGCAGCAGGAACGGTAACAAATAATTCAATAACCGGAGCAACTAGCGGGATTGGTATTCTAAAACAAATGGGATCTTCAGTTCTAAAGGTTGAGATTGAAGCATTAGAGTCTTTAGGAAAAAATAAAATTGTTTCAAGCCCCAGTGTTTTTACTCTTAATAACCAAGAAGCAAAAATTACTCAAGGAACTCAAATTGCTTATCAAACTACATCTGACGGAACTACAACAACAGAATTTAAAGAAGCAGCTTTAGCACTTACTGTTACACCTAGTATAATTGGGGATGGAAATGTTTTATTAGATATTCAAGTTAATAATGACTCTCCTGTAGAAGTAGCAGGTTCTGATGAGCCTGGTATTAAAACAAATGAAATAACTACAAAATTATTAGTTAGTGACGGTGATATAGTTGTTATAGGTGGTATTAAGATCAATACTAAAACAGACACAAATACAAGCACACCCGGAGTTAGCAAAGTACCAGTTGTTGGAAACTTGTTTAAAGGCAAAAATAACAGTGACGCATTATCAGAAATGTTAATTTTTCTAGCACCAAGAGTGATTGATTAAAATGAGTAAAACTAGATTAGATAGCACTAGTGAACAAAATATTTTAAATATGTTAATGGAAAGCTCGAGTATCTCAGCTGACCAGATGTCTAAGATTAATCTAACCAGTTCCGAAATAGGTAAAACAAAATTGGAAACAGCTTTTGAATTAAATTTTACCAATGAAGAAAAAATATTAAAAACTTTGTCATCAAACTACTCTTTGCCTCCTATAGACTTATCAAAAAAAGTTATAGATCCAAAAATTAAAAAGATAATTGATTTAAGATATATTCAAGACAATTTATTGGTTCCATTTGAAATGTCAGATGGAATTCTGAAAATTGCAATTGCCGATGCATCAAAGTTAGGTTTGATGAAAAATTTAAAGACAATGACAAAAATGGAGCCTGAGTTATTTGCAGCTTCTATTTCTGATGTGAATGAATTTATTAATCGTCTCTTAAAACAAGATACACCAAAAATCTCAGCGAGTAATGTGAAGGTAGAAAAAGTAGAAAAAAATAAGGATGAACTTGTCGAAGTTGGTTCAGAAGTAATTGTTTTTGGAAATAAATTAATTACTGAAGCGATTAATTTGGGTGTAAGCGATATTCATATCGAGTCTTTTAGAGATAGTGCGCAAGTAAGATTTAGAATAGATGGTATTTTACAGGTTATGGAAAAGTATTCTAAATTTTTGCATGAAAATTATTCAGCTGTTGTGGCAAGAATAAAAATTATTAGTAAACTAGATATAGCTGAAAGAAGAGTTCCTCAGGATGGAGCTTCAACTTTTAAATCTGATACAAAAGAAATTGATTTGAGGGTATCTATTTTGCCTACAAAAAATAATGAGAGAATTGTAATGAGGATCTTAAATAAAGATGCTGGTGATAAAGCTCTTGTTGATCTTGGATTTGAAAGTAAGGATTTGGAAAAACTTATAAAAGCCATAACATCTCCTCAGGGAATGGTCTTAGTTACGGGTCCAACAGGAAGTGGAAAAACAACAACATTATACAGCGTTTTAAAACACATTAATAAACCAGGTATGAATATTTTAACCGCAGAAGATCCTGTTGAATATGAAATGGAAGGAGTTGGGCAAGTGCAAGTAAAAGAAGCAATAGGTTATACTTTTGAAGAAGCACTAAGATCTTTTTTACGTCAAGACCCAGAAGTGATTTTGGTAGGAGAGATCAGGGATAAGGCTACAGTTGATATTGCATTAAAAGCTGCCTTAACTGGTCACTTGGTATTTAGTACGCTTCACACTAATGATGCTCCAAGCTCTATCACTCGTTTATTAAATATGGGTACACCAAATTATTTAATTTCAGCTGCTTTAACCTTGATTATGGCACAAAGGCTTGCAAGAAAAACTTGTTTAGATTGTAGGGTGATTGATGAGAATATTACTCCAAAATTATTAAATTCTGTTGGTTTTTTACCAGAACAATCATCAAGAGCTAAGATCTATAAAGGAAAAGGATGTGAAGAATGTAGTGGCAGTGGTTATAGAGGGCGAATGGGTATTTATGAAATTTTAGAAATTGATAATGAATTAAAAGCTGGGATTTTATCTAATCTTCAACAAACTGAATTAAATGCAATTGCAAAAAAAAATGGTTTTAGAACTATGCAAGATATGGGTCAAGATTTATTATTAAGTGGGGATCTTTCTTTTGCGGAATACGAACGAGTATTACAATCTAATTAATGTTAAATTTTGAATATAAAGGCATTAAAGACAAAAAATATGTTGAAGGTGAAATAGAAGCTTTAAATAATGACGAAGCTTCTCATAAACTTAAAGAACAAAAAATTATAATTACTAAACTCAAAGAAGCAAAAAAAAAAAAATTAGTTAGTAAAAAAGAAAAAAAATCTTTTAGTTTTGGAACAGGAATAAAAGCTCAAGAAATCTTAATTTTTTGTAAGCAATTTGCAACTATGCTTCGAGCAGGACTACCAGTTTTAAATACTCTAGAAATGTTAGAAGGCCAAACAACAAAACCTCCTATGAAAAAGGTTATTCAAACTATTAAAAAAGATCTTGAGTCTGGAAATGCATTATCAAAATGTTTTGAAAAACACCCAAAGATTTTTGATATAGTTGTTGTGAACTTAATTAAAGCAGGAGAAGCAAGCGGTAAGCTTGATACATTTTTACAAAAAATAGTTTTATCACTAGAAAAAAAAGAAAAAATTAAATCGCAAATAAAAAGTGCATTTTTTTATCCTGGAGTACTTTTAACAGTTGCAGTTAGTGTTACAGTTTTTATGTTAATGAATGTTGTTCCAACTTTTGTTGATATGTATACAAATATGGGTATGGGCGATGATTTACCAACTCCAACTGCAGTTATAATGTCTATGAGTGAATTTTTAAGATCATCTGGAGGATTAATATTATTATTAACTATAATAACTTTTGTAGTAGTTTTTAAATATTTAATTGCAAAAAATTATAATATTAAAAAGGCATGGCATACATTCACTTTAAGAATGCCAATATTTGGAAATTTGCTAAAAAAATCTATTTTAGCTAAGGTATCAATGGTTCTTGGGAATCTTAATCAAGCAGGAGTAGATTTAATTGAAAGTATTGATATTGCAAAATCTGTAACTGAGAATGTGATTGTTATTGAGGCCTTAGAAAATATTAAAAAAGGAGTTTTTTCTGGTGAAACTTTAACTATTTTATTTGGTAAAGAAAAAATATTTCCACCAACTTTTAGTCAATTAATCTCTGTAGGTGAACAAACAGGAAGTTTAGATGAAATGTTTGGTTCGGTTGCGATCTATTATGAGGAAGAATTTGATGTTGCTGTTGGTAACCTTGCCAGTTTGATTGAACCTATAATGATTGTGTTTATGGGTGTTACAATTGGTGGTTTAATGCTTGCAATGTATGCTCCAATATTCAATGTAGGGGCAATAATTAACTAAACTAAAAGTAACAGTATTAATGGCTTTTTGGCATTTGACATTTAAAACTATAGATTTTAGAATTACTCTAATATTTTTTAAAAGAGGAGTCGCATGAAAAAAAACAAAGGTTTTACACTTATTGAGCTATTAGTTGTTGTAGCGATAATAGGTATTCTAGCTGCAGTAGGTGTTGTGGCTTACAATGGATATACTTCATCAGCAAAAGCTAATGCTACAAAAACAATGCATTCGCAAGCGGTTAAATATATATCTGCAGAAATTCAAAAATGTTCTCTAGGTGAGAGCAAATTTATGGGGACCAATCAAGATTGCCCGGCAACAGCTGCGAAAGCTGTAAGTGGCGCAGTTAATACAATGACTGATAAAAATCCTTACAACACTGCTAATAATGCAGTAGCTTCA
>MDTE01106463.1_pt1 | contig 11426 bp, 8 predicted proteins | sample 811231 | NCBI WGS metagenome assembly MDTE01 (sample SAMN05326651, study PRJNA326480) | marine metagenome | isolation source: seawater | place: Indian Ocean: Red Sea | collected 2010
ACCACGTCCGCCTTAACTGGCATATTTTGGTAGAGCTTCATGTAGATCCACCATGGTATATGCGCGACGCGGGTTACTGTCTCGAAATTTGCCTCTGGATTCACCGCAAATTCAGTAAACTCATTTTTGAACAACTCCTCCATTAGACGGCTCTGCCAAATATAGTAACCCTGAGTCACGTCGTAGGATTTATAGGTATGACCAGCCATGCTGATCATCGAACCTGTATAACCGCAGCCGGGACCAATCTCAAAGATGGAAAGGTTCTCGTTTTGAGTCAAATCTGCGATTGCTTGAACAACTCGAAACAATCCAACTGACCCCTGATGGTTAAAATAAACACCCACCCGCTTTTTGCAGTATCTCTCAGTTAGAGCCAAAACTGCCCTCGAAATTTTTGAGAGCAATTCAACTTCTGCAATGGAATAATTTGTTTCAAGAGCAGCATCTCTAAAAAACAAACCCGGCTCCAATCGACCCAGGTCTTGCTCATTGTACCAATCTACAAATCTAAAGAGTTGATCATCTTTGGTCATCCGACCCGGGAAATCCATATCTTTAAATGTTTTCGTGGAATAGGCGGCATGTTCAGTATACCCGACATAATTCCGATGAAATTCCTCCTCGGCGTCGTAATCCGCAATCTTAAGGGGCATATCGTTCTTTCAACCGGTTAAAGAGTGTCGGTTATCAGACTTCACTCTGGTAAGTACAAAGATCTTGGTCAGGGCCAACATCAAGCGTATTCATATTAAATGTTACCATTATACCATTTCATGTCACCGCCCCGTACTAGCAACCCTATTGTAAAATGTCATAAGGCGCTGCCCATGCTTCTTCATATCCAAAGCTTCTCGTGCTCTAGTAAAATCGACTCTATCATGCAACACACGGTCGCGAATACGATCCCAGAATTCTATCTCTTGGAATTCATCTATTTCCATGGGCTCACCGACTTTATAGCGTGCTAATATAAAATTGGTGGCGGTGGCCCGCCAGTTCCATAAAACATACAAGCCGGCATCAATATAGTCAGAACACTTTGATGCCCATGTACCCGACGGGTCCTGAGTTGCTGATATTTTCGCTCGTTCCGCAATTGTTCTAGGGTAATTAATCCCAATCCCAACATCATATTTTTCTATCTCTGCGACAAAATCTTGAGGTTCGGTTTTTTTATGGAGGCTAAATCGATCCGACTCAATCGAAATGGCCTCGTAATCTGAAAGATCAAATTTTTCGTCATTACTTGAATATAAATGAAAATAAATATCCAGGATCTCTGCCTTTTTAGCGAGCCACAGAAATCCAGTGTGTTCTTGTCCTGATTCGGACTCTGGCAAGAATGTCCCACCATGCACTACCCGCAACTTCCCATCCAAATCACTATGTTTTTTTGCGGTAGGAATATTTCCCCAACAAAATTCTGGGAGATATATGCGGAGTTGTTCGAAATCCTTAAGCTTACTTTTTGTTATTTTTGGATATAGCAGCCTAGTACAAACACCACGAGAATTATCGTAAACAGCTCTCTGAAACTTATATAAAATTTTATTTGTTTGCGAAACTTCACTATTACCGGCAAATCTACTCGGGGCCGCGCTTGGGTCGAACACGTCATAAAAATCGCACACTGCCCGGTTGCCAGAAAACAAAAGAGCGGCGAAAGACCCAACATAATTTCCGTAGGTTGAAGCAAAACAGTGATACGCTAATGAACTGGAGGAACAGATCATTTTTGCGAGCTGAGGTAAATTTGACCAAGGGTCAATGTTATCAAATAAATCCCGCCGCCTACTCTGCAGAGGGGTGCCCTCACGAAGCATTAAACGCACGCTAGTACCTGTCGACTTGATGGCGTAAGCAATTTTATACACACGCTCATTCAGAAATTCAGCTACAAGACTGATCTCATCGTGCAATGAATCTCGCGTTGTTCCAGCTGAACATTGGGTAATTTCCGATTGGAGATTTATTTGAATATCATCGGGACCCTCAAAAATCTTCCTAAAAACTCTGCCAACGTCTCGGTTTATTGATGCAGATAATTCATCATTCAGGTACTCTGATTTTCCTGCCGCAATAAAAAATGGCCGCCAATCCATTGGTGGATTAGCCGCTATAGCTTCTTCTAGATGTTTAGCAACCATTGGAAATCTTCCATCGAATGCCAAGTAGCCTAACGTCTCAGCAATGCGCTCAGATTTATCATCTCTGCCAATAACTCTCTCAAAAATGATTTGTTTCGGACCCATTTCTGAAATGGAAAGAGCCATTTCTATGAGAGAAACGCCACCGTCGACTTCCTCTTGCAGACCCTCGAAAAAAGTAACTTGAATAAAAAAGTCTCTACATTCACTTATGCCCTGATCCACCATTCCGACATCAAAATAGGATCTAGCTAACTTTAATTTTATGTAATCAATCATGGATAGTATTCAGAATAATATTATTTCAAAATTATGCAGCCATCTATGAAAGTATTGGATTTTATTATGATATTTTCATTCGTATTTGTAATAGATTCCTGGTCTGTGTTCATGATTATGTGAGAAGCTGGTATTAATGAAGATTTTTTAGATCGAGGGTAACATCACATCAGGGAAGCATTCAGAGAACACCTCTTTCAGTTTCTTGTGATGATTTTTGTTTATCAAGCCCCGATCGTTTCTACTTTTTGTGTGAAAACCAAAGTCAGAGTTTTTTGAAGATAATTGCCAACGGTGACGGGCCAAAAATTTCTCAAACCCAATAATAATTTTCTCAGGCTCGCTGGTGAGATCTTCATAATTAATTTTGTGAATATTCCTTGCAGGGATCACCGCTAAATTTTTCTCGAACTCACTCTCTGTGGCTGCTACCTGATAGACGATCTGCTCGATAGGATCATCTGTCCCGAGAGCATTTGGATTTAATCTTGGTCTGTTCCCATAATGTGCGCTAATGTCGCCGTGGCGTTCGATGCGAGCGTTTATCAAGGAATTACAAACGAAGAATAAATTTCTCTGCAGATTGATTACTAGAATGTTTGGAATGTTTTTATACAAAACATCCAAATTAGCGCCCGCAAACACATTATCGAAGATAATCGGCGATTCTTTGAAGAATTGAATGGCACTAAGTTTCTTATTTAATTTATGCCAATTTATCTTATCTGCTTGGGTTATATAATCAGAGGTATCATCCAAATTTAGCCATTTTTTCCAGAACCAACCCCATTCATGGGGCTCGGAGGAACCAGAAGTCTTGCCGTAACAAGATCTAAAATTGCTCCGAAAATTGCGATCACAGATGGCCTGTTCAAATTGGGTTCCGATAAATGGAGCCGCCCAAAATTGTGCCAAAAAATTGGTTACGTAACCGACATCTGTAAATGTCCCCAGAATTTGTTGCAGCAATGTGGAACCACCTCGCGGTTGTGCGAGTATGATTACTATCGGCAGTTCGGGCTCTTTAAATTGGTCTGTGAGACAATCGTCCAGAGGCTCAAGAGAGTCGTTAATTTGCTGTAATATTTTTTTTTCTATTATTTTCATTACCCTATGTAATACAAATCTTTTAAAAAAATTATTTTCGAGGGTATGAACTTAAACCCTGTGTGAAATCAATCAATGTCACGCTGACTTATTTCTGGTTGAATACCTTATGAGCTTACCCTTTGAGATTATTATTCATCGGGCACACAATTTTGTTGCGCCAGAAAATTCTATTGAGGGCATTCTGGAAATTCGTCAATTAAGCAAAAATCTGAGAATAGAAGTAGATATTTGTGTGACGTCCGACGATATCCCGATCCTGTGTCATGATATGAGTTTAGAGCGATTGTGTGGTTCACAACTTTTGGTTTCAAAGATCAAATACACGGATTTACCAAAAAGAAATGATAATGTGGCTTTCGTCCAACTGGAGGAGGTTATCAATAAATTTCCTGAACAATCTCTTTTGCTTGATCTCCGCACCTCATTCCTTCCAGAATTTTTTTTAGGCAGCGAGACTATTCCTAACGAGGATCCCACACTGGCAATCAGGCTTTTAAGCCGGATACGTGAGATCATTCCCGATGGGACTGAAGATCGATACCGTTTCATTGTTACCAATTTAGATCATCGACCAATAGTTCGAGATTTTTTTCCCACCTTTGAAGTCGACCTGGGCGAATTGGCAACCCGGGTAAATCTCAGTGAACTCTCTACAAGTTCTATTATTGATATTCTGGGCTCAGAAAATAACCGAATGTATATAAGGTTTCGGGATATCCGGCCTCACATAATTCAATGGGCACAGGCGCACGGTATCTCCATTATCGCAAATCATTCACCATCCAGACGTAGCCTAAAAAATAGCCTAATGATGTTTGAAAAATGTTATGGCTGGGGACTTTCTGGCCTAGTTGCAAGTCCAGTAGACGAGAGGATAATTACAAAATTAAAATTATAACTATGTCGTGACTTTGGGAGGGGATTTTTTTAGCGTGACATTTTAATGTAATTCATATCGGCGCCGTCGAACATCGTATTATCGCTCTTAGACAAACCTTAAATTTAGGGTTCAAAGTAAACCTGTGGGCTTGGCCAGAAACGCCAATTTTTGTGTCTAATTAAGGTGAATAAATCTTACCGGGTACCCACTAAAATTAAACGAGTATTCAGAATTAAGAGGGAGCACAATCGACTCGCCGTGTTGTTTGCATCTCCAATACACAACCATACTTGGCATGATCTTAAGCATCAGCAATTGCGCGAGCGGAATTGTTTATTATGTTTCATAATATCAAATTCTTCCAAATTTTGGATTACACCTCCCTGTTTTGTGACTTAGCTAAAACTGTTATAAGGTCCCACGGTGCTTGCTCGACCGCTGCATATGAAACTTCGTTAGATTAGATTACAGCTAATATTAATAAAATTTCGTTCGGCAATCTTTTTTTGGGGATTAACCCTTGGACTTGAAGAATTCTGCAGAGCAGGTGAAAACGATGAATGAACCACCCATCCACCTCGAGCCGGAAAAAATACCTGTCCACCTGGACGTTGAGCTTAGCAGCAAGTGCAATTTGAGGTGCAGGTTTTGCCACCTCTCCTATTTTAAGCCGGTATCTTGGGAACAAATATCGCTGAACGATTTCAAAAATACCATCGGGCCAATCTTACCCAAATTAAATTCAATTACCTTGTTTAACAAATTTGAGGCCCTAACTTGTCGGGATTTTATTCCCATCTTCAACTTTATCGCTGAGCATGAAGTCGAGACATATTTCTCAACGAATGGGCTACTTTTGGATGATGAGATAATCGAAACAATCGTTGGACGACTTACTTATCTAACTGTGTCTGTCACGGGATTTACTGCAGAGACTTATCGTAAAAATATGAAATTCGACGGATTTGAAATAGTACGTAAAAATCTTGGTAAGTTAAATGTGGCAAAAAAACGTACTGGGTCGGAACTACCAATATTGAGAATCTCAACCGTCGGTATGCTTGATACGTTAAATGAGATTCCCAAGGCCATAGATTTTGCAAAAGAGTTTAAAGCTGCAGAGGGCGTCCAACTAACGTCCTTCAAGGCATACGGAAGCGAATTGCGTGAGCTGATGCCCCTACACGACATCAAAGCTTATAAACACGCAACTGATGACGCTATAAAGTATGCAAGTAAGAAAGGGGTTAAGCTCACATTACAAAGTGGCGACATCGACGAAAATGCGAGTAGCACCGAGGATTTAGGGCATCGCTTTTGTGACTTACCGTGGCATCGTTTATCGGTTCAGGCAAATGGCGATGTCTACCCTTGTCCCATGGCGTACTCTCCCATCGGTAACACGAGGAACGACACTCTTAAACAAATTTGGATCAGTGAAGAATTGGCCAAATTTAGATCCGGTGTTAACAAAACTGAAAACATGAATGCCGACTGTGTCAATTGCACCCATTGCCGTCACCGTTCATTGACCAAGGTCTCAGCAAATGATTTTTCAAAAACTGATAAAGCGCCGACTGGCTTAACCCGAGTACGAGACTAGTTTTCTGAGGAACTAAAATTTGGCCAATCGGCTAGAAAAGAAAAAAATGAAAACTCCTCGTGAAGATCCTTTTTATCAAAATCAATAAAATCTCTTGGTCCGTAAAGTTTTCCAGATCCGTCCTCACCAATAATTGGCACTTCTTTATCTAGATGCTGTATCATCGACTGATCTATCTCACGATCAGCAAGTCCAAAGGCGTTCATTTTATCTCCCAGCACTCTTCGAAAACCAGCATTCTCAAATTCCATGTTTATGATTTCATCCGTACTATGATGATTTGCACCTGTATTTCCGTACACAATCATACCAATGGGTGAGCCTGACAACATTAAGCGGCTTAATCGTAAAACATATTTCAAACACCAACGATTCATTTCCCCCAAGTTAGCATTGGACAAAATCACGTCAGCCCTCATCGGACAGTTTTTATGGAGCTTCATGTACATCCACCAAGGCAAATGAGAAATACGCGGTAACTCAGTTAAGTCCGGTTCCCGGATCCCACAAAAATCTTTGAATTCGTTACCAAAAAAATAGCTCAAAAGACGGTTTTGCCACAGGTAGTAACCTTGCGTTATCTCGTAAGACGAATAATTGTGCCCCAAGAGGCCTAAAATTGCCCCTGCATACCCTGCTCCCGGGCCAACTTCGAACACGCTGATTTTATCTTGCCCAAATGCCGAGGCGAGAGATTGGACCATGCGAGCATGGCCCATTGCACCCAAATGGTTAAAGTGAGGTCTCAATCGGCAACCCATTTGTTTTTCCGTCAGTTCACCAACCCCTTGCGAGATTCTTGAGAGCAAGCTTACTTCCTCAAGGGAAAAGTTTGTCTTTAGACCCGATGAGCGGAAAAACCTCCCAGCATCGAGTCTCTCAGGTAATTCTTCACCTGCAAAAAAGTCAACATAGCGCAACAATTCTGATTCACTAACAACTTCGGTTGGAAAACCAAATGCTTCGAATGTGGACGTCTGAAAGGCTGCGTACTGAGAATAACCACAACTAATTAGCGCGTCTCTCCATTCCTGGTTGTAGGTCTCAATATCAAGCACGGCTCACCTCTTCTAACTGGTAAGGCTTTGTTGGGCCCGCATAAAGACTATAGAAAAAAGCGACAACGACCCTAGTTCCACCCGGTAATTTGGCGCGAAACTAATGCATGATGGCGACTTCTACATTTCCAAAGTTATGCTAATAGTCTAGTTAAATAATATGAATTTTACCACCAAGCAAAGATCCTTACGAGACAGGATCTGGTATGCGCTTCAATTAGAAATTGGCCTTTATACAAAGGCTATTGCGTTAGAGACATATCTATCTGATTTGGACAATCTTACAAAGTATGTGGATAAAAATGCAGCAGACCCATACCTAGGTCGATATTTTGCCTCGGCATTCGAGAGTATAGTCAGAACAGGGGATTTTGATAATTTTGAGAGAAGCGCGCTGCAAAAATTAGATGATGGCCATTCTACCATAGCCACTCTCGGTAAGATGCTGCATCGCAGTAACCTTTTATTAGAGGCATCCCTCGAACTTCAGTCATTAATAATTAGCGATCCGTCGGTCTGGCAGTATTCAGACTACTTGGTGAAGTTATTTGATGAAGTTGACCCAAAAACTGCCGCTGCAGCCTATTTGAAATATCATACTCGCCTCAACACTCTCCTCCAAGTAGCGTTTAACAATAGGGAGGACATACTTATAGATGATTTTCAAGAAGACGATGACCAAAGCACATCTCCAGGTGATTTATCGTTTTCGAAAACGGTCGTTTTTCTCTCACCCGTCCCACTTGTTAGGATTACCAAGCTACGAGATGCAATTAAAAGCGCTGGGATTACCGTGGAATTACTCGCCCCGAGCGAAATCGCCCTCCAAGACGAGTATTTATCAAAATTTGACAGCGTAACTCGCTACAATAATCTAAACGAACTTTGGCGGCATTTAGAAAACACGGATGTTCAGGCCGTGCATAGCTTTGCAACACACGGCAGCCTGGAGGCCCTTGCAGCATATGTCTGTGTCCCAGATCGTTTTGTTTATGATGTTTATGATGTGCCTGAGCCGGGGATATCAGCAATTAGGCGCGTGGATTTTGATGACGAGCTATCCAAAAAGCTCAAAAACTACATCGCTATGCATAGGGTGCTTATCAATCAAAGCCGTGGTATTTGTACACGTTCAATTTATCCTAAGGCTCTAAAAACGCATCTTCCTGATGCCAAACAAACACGCATTTTTATTCCCGAGTGTTGCATAAAAGATTACACGGCTACTCCAAAACTCAGCGAGTCGGATGGAAAATTACATATTGTACATGGTGGTTCTTTTCTTACGGAAAAATCTGGTGGCTCACCCTGGTCAAGTCTTCTATGGCTTGCAGAGAGAGCGGTTGAATTTGACGTGCATTTCCACCTTTATGCTATGCCCTGGGCCAACCAAGATATGTCTGAATATGAGGAAATAGATGAGCACTCCCCAAATTTTCACAACCACGGTGTTCTAGCATATGACGAGTGGATGTCCGAAATATCCAAATATGACATCGGCTTGTTCTATATCCATCCGGATGACGAAAAACAGTTAGAAAGCACCCCCAGGGCTATAAATCCCAGCGGCGCATGGAGTAATAAAATCAACGATTATATAGACGCAGGACTTTATACAATAATTTCAAAAAAGTATCGACTTATGGCCTGGTATGTGTCTCGTTATGGGATAGGCCAAGGCGTGACCTTGGACCAAGTGCTGGAGAAATCTTTTTGGAGTGATTTACAATCACAGATATCGGCAAGCAGAGAAAATTTTTTGAACGCCAGGAAGCCAATACAGCGTGAAATTATTGGAGAACGATTATCCAAGTTCTATGAATCTTTGTAGGCTCCCAATAAAAAGTGCTACCTTGCAAAAGATAGTAGCGGATAATGAGGTACTCTTCTGACTTGACTAGGCACCTGATATGTCTAGACAGTTAGACCAACTATAACTATGGAATTTTTGTTTTAGGAATGAAGACAGTCGCAATTATGCAGCCTTGCTTTGTTCCTTATGCGGGATATTTCCGTCTTTTCCCCGCGACAGACTTATTTATTGTATACGATTGCGTCCAATTTCCTCGGAGGGGCTTCATACACCGAAACAGGCTCCCCAACAAATTGCTCGAAGAAAAATGGCTAACGCTTCCTATCTTAAAATGTAGACGTGATACCCGAATCAAGGACTTAGCATTCAGTACTGATGCGAAAACTAGGATGGAGACACAGATACTTAAATTTCCATCGCTAGAAAAAACCAGCATCGAGAGTTGCGAAACAAGAATGCAACTAACCGATTTTTCCACGCGACCTGTAGACTACCTTGTGTCGTTTCTGCATTATATCTGCAATCTTCTAGGTCTACCATTTCGAACAAAACGGTCTTCCGAGTTCCGTATTCCCGCAGAAATAACCGGCCAGGACAGGATTATTGAAATTCTTAAACTTGTCGGCGCAACCAATTACGTAAATACACCCGGTGGAAAACACCTTTATAACGCTAATACGTTCTCGGAAAATGGTATCGATTTGAGATTTTTAGAACCATATAATGGGAGTTTTTGGAGTATTCTGCACAGGGTCTTAACTGAGAAACCCCAGGAAATTTCTGACGAAATTATGAGACAGATCTGATTCTCTGGCCAACTTTTCCTACTTTAAACAGCTTTTGGCTGGGTCGTAAATTTTAACAAAGAAGTATTTTAAAATGGTTCTCAAAAGCTACAGTGGATCCCAGGCCGCCACTTTGGTTACTTTTACACTTTCCGATTTACCGTATTTGTATGCGGTGTGGGCAGATTAGGCTGTTCTGATGGATTTCCTGGGTTTTGAAAAACTATTGTACCACCCTGAGCGGTTAGAGCGTTTAAAGGAGGGACGGGAACAATTCCCGCTCCATTTAACCCTGAGTTTGGGTAATTATTGTAATCATAGATGTCTTTGGTGTACTGCATTTGAATATCAGAAAAATAAAGCCAAACAAATTGATAAGAATACTCTTTTACATTTTTTGAAAACGGCGTCCAAGAGAGGTACTAAGGCGCTAGGGTATGTTGGAAACGGAGAACCGACAGCCTATAAAGATTTTGGTTCACTGACGCACGAGGTGGCGGAGCTCGGTATTCAGCAAGGAATTTTTACAAATGGATACTTGATTGATCGATATAAAGAGCAGCTAATAAACCACTTTACTTATATTAGAATAAGTCTTGATGCAGGAAGTGCCGAAATGCACTCGCAGATGCACGACGTTCCTGACCAATTTAACAAAATAATTGAAAACATTGCTGATCTTGTAAAAACAAAACAAACCGAGCTTCCAACGGTTGGCATACAATATGCAACCCACCATAAAAACCTCGGTGACCTGCGAAAAAGCGCGCATCTAGCCAAAGAACTGGGTGTTGAATATTTTTCTATTAAACCTGTATTCAACCGAGGTTCGGTAGGAGAGAGGATTGAGAAAAATGCCTTAAACTACGACGATTTGTCGCCCTTAGTATTTGAGCTTAAAAAGGAACTAGAAAGTTCTAACTTCAAGATTTTTTTTCGCCCACATCAGATAAAATCCGAAGCTGCCAACAAAAACATATTAAATTATGATAAATGTGTAGCCGGCACCTTTAATCTAAACGTATACGAAGATGGTTCTTTAGTATATTGCGGACCTCACAGAGTAAGCGTCGGTAACATTGGGGATGACTTTGATTTGATTGAGCGAAGAATAATTGACCTCTCAGAAAAATTAGACTTATCATCCTGCCCGGCTGGGTGCAGATATCATGCGCTAAACCATCTTGTAGACTCTTTTCTCAAGCCCGAAAGGGCAGCTGCATATCATATAAATTTCATATAATACTTATGTGGTGGCAAGAGGTGAGTTAAGAACGATACTCGCTGATGAGGCGTTACAGATGATTTGCCAATTTCAACTCTCTTTTCATAAATTCGGTCACGTTTCCCTGTAGACGGGAAATGGCTGCATCCTTCGCAACGATAATTTGTCGCTGGTTTTCAACCATCTGAGTCAAAAGAGCCAACTTCTCATTCCCTTTTTCAGGCGCGACGCCGTGGTTCATGGATGACATGTTCTGATTATCAGTATTTTCAGCAACCAGGTGATTGACGAAGCCGCGATAGCTAGACGACAGGTCGTACTCGAGGGAATTTATATCTAAATCTTCAGCCAGATTATGGTTCGGCAGCCATGGATAGCTGGCGCCAAGTCCACTAAACACCGGTTTAGTATCCGTTTTGAAGGCTGGCAAAAGGTTGATTTGAAAGCTCTCCCGGACGCCTCTCGAGGGGACTATAGGCCGGTGATCGATATTACCGGGCGCAAACACCAACCAGCTACTAAC
>MDTE01198320.1_pt1 | contig 11426 bp, 15 predicted proteins | sample 811231 | NCBI WGS metagenome assembly MDTE01 (sample SAMN05326651, study PRJNA326480) | marine metagenome | isolation source: seawater | place: Indian Ocean: Red Sea | collected 2010
AGGTTACAAGTTGGTAGCAGGAAACAGCCAAAACCATTTGGGAAGTTATTCGGATCTGTTGGGTTCGATTCCAGGTTTGTCTGAGTATTACCACTCATCCGACAAATATGGAATCACTGATGCAGAGTCAGGTGAGCAAAGTTAAACTGACGGCTCTAGATAAGATAATTCTACGAAATCACTGGTGAAGATATTGGTTCAATGTGAAGTTGTTCTCCTCACATAGCTCAAAATCTAGGGGTGGCTGGCTAAAACGCCAACCACTAGCCAGCCACCCCACTTAGTTTATGATCAATTCAATTGTAAGGTTTTGAATACGCGATAATAGTGGCAAAGTTTGGGGGAAATAATTTGTCGAGCAGCGAAGACGTCCTCCACCAAACGGAGGATTCGGATGTTGCACCTGAATCAGGTGCCTTAGAATTGCGAAATCTATCCGTTGGGTATGATGACGCATTGATTTCGGAAATCAATGTAAGTATTGTTCAAGGTGAAACTATAGCAATTCTAGGCCCCTCTGGCATTGGAAAAACCACTTTGCTGAGGACGATTGCAGGTCTGATTCGCCCTCTTGAGGGAGAAGTGATTCACGATTTCCCTCACAGGAGTGGAATTGGATATATCCCTCAAAGACTCGGTCTGGTCAGGCACTCAAGTGTTAGAAGCAACGTAGCTATTGGTGCTCGTACTAGAAAACCGAAATGGTATCCTGCATCGTTTCCACTTGGAAGTGAATTGAACTCAGATGTAGATTCAGCATTAGCAGAATTGAGTATTGAAGAATATGCTAAAAATCCTGTAAGAATTCTATCAGGTGGGCAACAGAGACGAGTTGCAATTGCAAGAGCATTGGTTCAGAAACCAAAACTCATACTTGCTGACGAGTTTTTGGGTGAGCTAGATAAAGAAAACGTGGATTCTATAATTAAGGCAACTAAGAAACTGATTTCCGAAACAGGTTCTACACTCATCATGGTTGAACATCATGAATCTCGGGCATACAAAATTGCAGACAGAATCTTGCGAATTAAGGATGGTAAGATTGTCGAAGAGGTGATCCAATGAATAATAAATTCATTATTACCTCGGTAATCTTGCTTTCCCTGACCTGGGTTTTTTTAGATGATTTAGTTGATGATTGGGGTCAAATTGAAGATGCTCCAGACAAACTTGAGACATTCTTCGATGCAGAATTGTGGCCGCCAGATTGGTCGGTTCTAGAAGCAGAGGAATGGGTTGATGGGACTCTTCACAAACCTAATGGTGAACTTTGTACCGAGAGTTACGAAATATTCTGTTCAAAGGCTTGGACGGGCATGGTAGTAACAATCAAAATGGCATTCATTTCAACATTAATTGGTTTTATTATTTCAGTTCCAATTGCATCATTATCTGCTAACAATCTGGTTCCTTTACCAATAGCAATAACGGCGAGAATAGTTCTAGCAGGATTGAGAAGTTTACCTAGTATCATCTGGGCTCTTCTATTCGCAATCGCCCTAGGTTTTGGTCCATTGCCAGGCATCCTAGCTATGACTCTCTACACTATTGGCTATCTAGGAAAATTGCAGTATGAAGCAATGGAGGGCATTGCAAATGCTCCTCTTGAATCGGCAATGGCGATGGGCCTTACTCATTCTGAGCGACTAGTCCATGTTGTTATCCCTGAGTCTAGCAATGATCTTCTCAGCCAACTAATGTTCATGTTCGAATATAATGTAAGACATGGAACGGTACTTGGTTTGGTGGGAGCAGGCGGTATTGGAATGTATATTGACAATTACATCAATCCACCATTTGCTTATGACAAAGCATTCGCATTGCTAATTGTAGTATTCGTTGTCGTAGTCATCATCGATTTGTTGTCGATGTTTGCACGTTCATTTGTAACAGAACAAGGCGATGTAAAGCGGCCAAAGTGGTGGACAGTGATTCTACCGGCAGGCATGGCTGCTGATTTCTACAAGAGTAAGGAGAAATCAGATGAATCAGATGAATCAGATTTTATTTCTGAACTTAGAAACTAGAATGTATGCAAGGTCGCGTATTGGAAGAGGAATAATCCAAGCGAATGGGTAAAGCCACCTCCAATTCCATTTCATGTACAATAGGCAACGAATTGCGGCTGCTGATCTGATGTATGCTTTTTCGCCACGTAGAAGAACAACTGAATCAACGTTTATTTTGTGCTTCTCAAGAATTTGTTTCCCCTTATCAGATTCTAATTCTGAAATTTCTAAGTCTTTTTTCAATCTCTTATGTAAGAATGCGCCACTACGAGTGCACAAACCACACAGGCCGTCAATCAGAAGAACATCAGACATCTTCAATCAGCAGCTATATGCAAATTACCATCTTTGTAAAAGACCTGTATTTTTGTAGGAACTTTTTTTGTTAAAGAAGCGATGGTATCATAAATTTGATTTTGTGTAACACCGAAAGATTTTGCAGCCTTAGGTGTAGACCATGCTATCGTTTCAAAATCGGACTGTCGAATCCATTCAAACAGTCTCATCTCAAGTTCAGTAAGTTCGGCCATGTTTATCCCAACCCGTTCAAGCACATCAAAACTACCATCAAGATAGTGCTACCATTCTTCGACAACATTCTTCTGCTGTAATGACTCCATCAAGCAACATATTGAGGGACTCAACGAACGGTATCTCTATTTCCATATTCTCAGCACGATCTCTAAACATCCTAGCAGCTCGAACACCTTCTGCAACCATTACCATTTCATCCAGTGCTTGTTCTAACGTAAGTCCGCTTCCTAGTTTTTCTCCCATTGAACGATTTCTTCCATGAGGGGATGTAGCAGTAACATACATGTCTCCTAATCCAGCAGGACCAAATGCTACATCAGCCCTTGCTCCAAGTTGTGGAAGCAGAATGCAGCCTTCTTTGAATCCCGTACTGAAAATAGCGGCTTTGAGATTATCTCCCCCCAAAGTTCCTACAAGTTTTAACCCGTCAACTAAACCACAAGCAAGGGCTACGACATTCTTGAAAGCACCCCATAATTCAGCGCCTTCAGGGTCTGAAGCAGGATGTAGAATAAATGTAGGAGTGCTCAGAGTGGTTGCTAGATTTTTCGCTATAGTTTCGTCTTTACTTGCAACAATAGCGGTGGTCATTACGCCACTAGCAGCTTCAGGTGCGATTGTAGGTCCAGTTACCACAGCAAGTGCATTCGCTTTGTTTTTCGAATTCAGAATCTCATGAATGGCTTGAGAAATCAACCTATTACCTGGTGCCAATCCTTTAGCAAGATCCAGTAAAACATGACCAGGACGCAAGTGTTCTGCAATATCTTCCACAACTCCCAAGATAACAGATGATGGGATAGCCAATACAATAATTTCACTGCCCTCGAGCGCTTCTTCAACTCTCATGGTTACCTCAAGGCCTTTCAGTGATTGGTTTGGGAGATATTTGTGATTCATATCCTCCATTGTGATAGATTCGTATACCTCTTGTTCGATAGTCCAACCTTTGACATTGTGGCCTTCCAAAAGCCATAAACGCGCTATTGCGCTTCCCCAGTTGCCTAATCCTAACACTGCGATATGAGCCATAAATCGGCATGGCCGTGATTATCCCTTTAGGCAGTTTCCCTGTAATTTGTATCAATATGACGATTATTGATGTGTTATTCAAAGACCAAATACAATATAATCAGGTTCATTTTGATTCCATTGTTTGTATTTTTTCATGCAGGTGCTGAATTCAATGGATTGTAGGTTTGCTTCAAGCCATTTGTGGATATTTTTCCATTCTTGATTATCAAACCATTCTCTGTCATGATTAGCAAATTGCCTCACAAATGGAAATATTGAATCGCTTAAGTTCCCTTCAGGGATATTTTCATCTAAATCATTTAGGAATTCTGACGCCGCTTTCCTGTGTACCAAATGGTCAACATTGTCATATCTGTTTGGATACTTGTATCTATCAAGATGATATTTGAATTCATTGTCATTTCTATCAATCCAATATCTTTCATTTTTATTCAATTCCCAGTTACTTACATGTTGCATTATCTCTAGACTTTCCTCGATAACAACTCCATTTTCGAGTAAAAGAACGGGAACCGTCCCTTTTGGTGAGATTTCCATCATATGTTCTGGCCTATCTCTCAATACGACTTCTCTTAGTTCAACTTCGAATTTAGCTCGGATGATGGACATCCTTGCTCTCATTGCATAAGGGCATCTTCTGAATGAGTAGAGAACAGGTAATTGCATTTTATCATCCAATCAGAAAAGGTCATCGTCATCTTCTTCTATTTCGAAAAGATCGTCATTATCACCCTGTTTTGCAGGTTCAGATTTAGTTTTCTTTGGTTTTTCCTTAACTTCTTTTGGCTCTTCTTTCTTGGTTTGATCCTCGATGTTAGCCAGTGCGTCTTTAGCCCTTGCCGCTGCAATCTGGGCTTCCCTAGCTTGAATTTCTTCAGTACTCATACTGGTTTGAGCGGCAAGAGCCTTTCTTCTTTCTTCTCTTGCTTTTCTTTCCAATTGCTTGTGTCTAGCCTTTTCGATGTTTTGTAACATGTACATTGCATCGTGTTCTAGAAGCGGTGAATCGGAAATCAATGTCATATCTAGCCAAGAACCTTCCTCAATAATGAACTCTGCAAGCGGCTCAAAGTTGAGGTCTGATTTTTTGATCTGCGTGTAATGCATCGCATTACCCATCCTGTGTTCAACTCCAGAAAAGTGACAATAGAACTCTTTCGTTCCAATAGTTTCTCTTACTTGGTCAAATAATTCTCCGTAGTCTTCAGAGGTTCTTAGTCTCCCGTGCCCTCTAGCGTGAATATGTGCTAAATTCAACACCGGAATTGTACCCTCTACGTGATTAACAACTTCTAGAACTTCTTCTAAGCTACCCCATAACTCTTGTCGGCCACTTGTTTCGATTCCTATCTTTGAAGGGGTACCTTCCTTTAGCCATGGGAATACTGGATATAACTCATCATCGTCATTCCATATGTCTTCTATGCGTTGTACAATTCCTTTGAAAACACTAGCAACTTGTTCATTTGCTTCTTGACCTCTACCTGTTTCAGCATAATGGCCAACATGGAGGGTTATATGTCTCGCATTGATTGTCTTTGCAGTTTGTAATGCTGCTTCGACTTTTGCTAAGCTGCGATTACGTTGCAATTTGTCTCCCAGTAATTCTGAATAGTACGGTCCGTGTAAATTCATTTCAAAATTAGTTTTGTTCGCTAGAACCCCTGCTTGCCAATACTGTTCAAAGTGCTGAGGTGAAACTAAACGAACGGTTTGGACTTCCATTGTCTCTAATCCAAGAGAAATAATGTCGTCCATACCCTCTACTATGGTTCTTCCTTTGCATGATAGCGGAACTCCGGCCGGACCTAATTTTACTGACATTTCCACACCCCGCAGGACAGGCCGAAGGGCTGCCCTATGTTAACCCCTTTCCGTAAATTGGGGTTTTTACCCTTTGATTTATTTAGGGTTTGATTCATTTGAGAGAACTTTGACGCACCCAACATGGAGGCACGTATATCCGCCGCAATCGAGGCCTTCCAAGCCGGAAAGCCAGTATGTCTTTTCGATGCAGAAAACAGAGAAGGTGAAACAGACCTTCTATTCCCTGCACAATACGCCAAACCTGAAACCATGAGACAATTAAGATTAGATTGTGGTGGTTTATTATTCCTTGCAATTGGACATGAAGTTGGAGAAAAATTTGGTATGCCGTATCTTCAAGATATTCATACTGAATCTGTTTTGATGGAAAAATATCCAGTTCTCTATGAATTACAAACAAATGACTTACAATATGATGCTAGAAGCGCTTTTACCCTATCAATAAACCATCGTGAAACATTTACAGGAATAACTGACAGAGATCGTGCTTTGACAACTAGGCGCTTTGCAGAGTTATACTCTGAGGTAATAGATGATGCTGAAGCAATAGAAAAATTGGGTAAAGAATTCAGAACACCTGGCCACATTCCTGTATGTAGAGAGTCACATGGGGGACTCAAAACAAGGCAAGGTCATACCGAATTAGCTGTAGGATTAGCACGATTAGCAAACATGATTCCAGTAGTGATAGGTGCTGAAATGTTAGAACCCAATGGTGATAATGCTTTGTCTGTACAAGATGCTAAACTTTGGGCATCTAGAAATGAAATACCGTTTATCACTGGTGAAGAATTAATTGCTGCGTTACATGAATGAGGTGAAGATATGACCCGAGTGATGGCTGTTGGAGTGTTCGACTTGTTGCACGCCGGCCATCTTCATTATCTTGAACAAGCAAAATCGCTAGGCGAGCATCTAACAGTAGTAGTTGCACATGATGATACTGTTAGACTTAGGAAACATGAGCCTGTTACCGGACAAGAACTTAGATGCAGAATGGTTCAAGGTCTAAAACCAGTTGATGATGCGATAATTGGAAATTCACCTGATGTCCCAATTTTTGACATTCTTCCGATCGTTAATCCGGACATAATCGCTCTAGGATATGACCAAGAACACGCCGAAGAGAAAATACGAGAGTCTTTGAATGATATTGGATTGGGCAATATTACAGTAACCAGAGTTGAAGGTCTTTCTGATGACTTGGATGGAACGCGTAAAATAATTGCGAAAATTCTGGAACGAGCAAGCCAAAACTGACCGGTGAGGATATTATGTTTACAGGGATAGTTCAAGGAACAGGGAAAATCTTGGATATATCGGGCACGGAAGTAATCCGAATGGTAATTGACTTTCAAAATGTAACCACTTCTAATCTTGAAAAAGGAGCATCTGTCGCAATCGATGGCGTGTGTCTTACCGTTGTATCCCAGGATTCGTCCAAGGTTTCATTTGATTTAATTCCAGAAACCCTGTCTCGAACCTCATTAGGCTTCAAATCAGTAGGTTCGGAAGTTAACTTGGAAAGGTCTCTCAAAATAGGTGATGAATTAGGTGGTCACATGCTTAGTGGCCATATCATGGGTCTTGGAAAAATAGAAACGAAAACGGAGGGAGAAGAAATTACAGATTTCAAGATTGTGACCGATTTATCACTTATGAAGTACATTAATTCCAAAGGTTATGTCGCTATTGACGGGATTTCCCTTACAGTCGGAGAGATTGATGAAAACTCTTTCATGTTACACCTAATTCCTGAAACACTTAGATTAACTACAATTGGCTCGAAAAATATCGGCGACTCTGTGAATATAGAAATAGATTCAATGACCCAGACAATCGTGGCCACAGTAGAACGAATTATGGAGGCCAGAAAATGAATAAAATTGCAATCGTCTGCGGAAGTTTTCACAAACAACAGATTGAGAAGATGTTAGCATATGCAAAAGAAGAGGCAAGTGCTCATAATTTAGAGGTTTCCAATGTCATATGGGTGCCGGGCGCTATGGAGGTCCCGCTTGCGTTAGACAGAGCACTGGAGCATGAAGACATAGTTGGTGCTGCATGTTTAGGAATTATTGAGAAAGGGAGCACGCAACATGGTCTTGCTATGGGGCAAGCGGTAATCAAATCAATAATCGAACTACAATTAGTTCATGAGAAACCGATAGGATTAGGCATAATTGGTCCAGGTGCAGAAGAACATCATATTGAGCCTAGGATGGAACCTCATGCTAGAGCTGCTGTATCTGCAATCTCTTCCATGCTTTGAGCCTTCTCAGCCTTTAGTATGCGCCACCAAACGTAAGCTAGAACCCCAACTTGTGGTATCCAAAACCACCATGTGCTCCACCTAACTCCATCAAACATCAAATCACTAAACGGATGTAGAAATGGAGTGGGGAAAAAGTGTATTGTGTGTCCGGGGATATCCAGCAATATATGGAAAAACCAAGGCAAAACGAAAATCCATGCCATGTACTTGGGATTTTCATGGCCTTTTGACTTTAGAATATAGTAAGCGCAGCAATATAAGATTGCAACAAAGGTAAGAGAGTGTGTCCATTGGTATATTTCCCATGCCACTGGCATGTCTGATGTGACAGTACTATCATCGACACTAGTTCTTGGAATTCCATTCATCATTCGGTAAATTGAAGCCGGAATAAATGCCAATAGATCTGGTAGTACTCCCATTGTACCGCCCACTTTCCATGATACTTTCTTGCGAGTTAATGCCATCCCCCAAAGCCAGTGGGAAAATACGTCCATGATTAATCGAAATAACAACAGTTGAAGAATTTTGAGAGAAAATGTTCAAGCGTTGTATTGTTTTGGGGAGAGTCATGAGCGACGAGATTCGTAATGTGATAATCATAGGAAGTGGACCTGCTGGCTATACTGCGGGCTTATATGCGTCGAGAGCCATGCTAAATCCCCTAATGTTTGCAGGTTACATGTCTGGTGGCCAACTTATGCTAACTAGTGACATTGAAAACTTCCCAGGATATCCTAAGGGAATTGGTGGTCCTGAAATGATGATGGAATTGAGAGAACAGGCAGAAAGATTTGGATTAGAAGTTCAAGATAGAAATGTAGAGAATGTTGATTTTTCCTCAAGGCCATTCAAAGTTTATTCAGAAGGAGAAGAACACCTTGCACACTCCATAATCATCTGTACAGGAGCAGAATCAATATGGCTAGGCGCTGAAGGTGAAGATGAGCAAAAGGGTAGAGGTATCTCTACTTGCGCAACTTGCGATGGCGCATTTTTCAGAGACCAAGAGGTCATGGTTGTTGGAGGTGGGGACTCTGCAATGGAAGAAGCAACATTCCTCACAAGATTTGCAACCAAGGTAACTCTGATTCATCGAAGAGATGTATTCCGTGCATCTCAAGTGATGTATGACAGGGCTGCTGCGCATGAGAAGATTGAGATTAAACCATTTAGACAAGTCAAGAAGTGGTTGTCTGATGATTCTGGACTTACTGGAGCAATAATTGAAGATCCAAGAGACGGTACTGAAGAAGAAATCAATGTAAGTGGCGCTTTTATTGCGATAGGACACAAACCAATCACTGCTTTCTTGGAAGGCCAGCTTGAAACTGATGATGAAGGATATCTTCTTCATCACGAGCATACAATGACTAGTATAGATGGCGTATTTGCAGCAGGTGACGTTGTTGACACAAGGTATAGACAGGCAATTACTGCTGCAGGTATGGGTTGCCAAGCGGCTATCGATTGTGAAAAGTGGCTAGAAGATAACGTCCATTGAGGCTTACAGATGGTTGATTTTGAGCGCCATTCAAGGCATATAACATTGCCAAATGTTGGCATTGAAGGTCAAACAAAACTATCTCAAAGCAAGATTCTCTGTGTAGGTGCAGGCGGCCTAGGTAGCCCAGTTATCCAATATCTTGCGGCAGCAGGAGTTGGGAAAATTACTGTAATTGATGATGATTTAGTTAATCTTTCGAACTTGCAACGTCAGGTTATACATAGAACACCTGACGTTGGAATACCAAAAGTTGAGTCTGCAAAACGATTCGTAAATGATCTCGATCCTAACATAGAAATAATTCCACTTGTAAAGAGATTAACAGAAGAAAACATTGAATCTATTTTTGCAAATCAAGATGTAATAGTGGATGGAACTGACAATATTAAAACCAGATATTTGATAGATGAAATGTCAAAAAAATTAGGGAAACCATGGGTTTATGGCTCAGTCTATAGATTCGAGGGTCAGGTTTCAGTTTTCAACTATCAAGGTGGTCCATCATATTCAGATTTGTTTCCAGAGGCGCCTCCGGATGAATTAATTCCCAACTGTGCAGAAGCAGGAGTCTTTGGTGTATTAACCGGAATTATTGGATGTTTGCAGGCAACAGAAGTGATCAAAATTCTGATTGGAATTGGACAGCCATTAGTTGGACGTCTGTTGATTTATGATGCATTAGAGTCCAAGCAGAGGTTGCTTAAGTTCGGAAGTATTGAACACAAGCAAGTTGAAAAACCGGTTGTGCACACGGGTCAATCGATGATAAAGCGAGTAGACGCTTCCGAGGCGATTTCTTTGATGGATGGCGGATGGAGTCCGAAATTTTACGATGTAAGAAGTGAAATGGAATGGATGGAAGCGAGAATTTCAGGTGCAGAGTACCTTTGTGCTCATACTGATATTTTATCTATGGCTGAAGATTTACCTAAGCACGAGGATATCCTCATTCATTGTAGGTCAGGTGTAAGGTCTGAACTAGCAATCGCTCAATTAATTTCGGTAGGATTTGACGCTGAAAAAATGTACAACCTCGAAGGAGGAATTATCGGTTGGGCTCAAATTAAGCCAGACGGCATAATTCAAGGCTGATTTGAGTATTTTTTGCTCAAACTTCAAGTTGTTTACATGGCGCCATAATATTGTGCCGAAATTAATCGTTGCCGACGAAAACGAAGGTCGGCGTGGTTTACTCGCTAATACATTAGAGCGAGCAGGCTTCGAAATTACCAGGGCTGGTACACTAAGGCAAGCAGAAGGCACGGCTCTTGCGACTATGCCTGAGGTTGTTTTATTCGATGGTGAATGGGGATCTGGTGACCCAATTGATTCTGCACAGAGATTAATGTCTGACCCCGAATTTGCATTCAAATGCAGAATTGTTGTACTCTCAAGAAATAGTTCTCAAGATTATCTTGTCTCTGCTGCAAGGGCTGGAATTCACGAAGTGATAACAAAACCAGTTGACATGAATCAACTAATTGCGCAGTTGGAAAAACATTCGATGAAAAGATTCGTACCTCCTCCTGCTAATGTTGAAAATGCAGCAGGCACACAAAGAGGTGGAACATTTGATGTTTCCATGGCGATGAACGATGGAAAATGGGCTCTTCCTGTACTAAAAGACTTAGTCACGCCCGATAAAATTAGTATCGAGTTTGTAAATGAAATACTTACTCAGTTAGGTGAAGAGGGAATCGAAGTTGATGAAGGATTAGATCCTAATTTGATGTCAAATGTTTTGCGAATTGCTCTAAATAATATCGTAAGCGATTCGGAAAAAAATCTTGTATCCAATCCACAGGGTAGCATTTCCGCTTCAAACCTTCCTTCTAAGAAGAAGGGAAACACCTTGGGTTCTGGAGCTGGTGTTTCTGCTAGAACTGGTGGTTCTTCTATGGAAGAAATACTCCAAAACCAAGTAGATGCTCTTACCGAAGATATTGAGAATAAAATGGATGGAATTCTCGAAGAAAGTCCGGAATTAATAGCAATGTTAGACGACCGTGAAAAAACAGTCATAGATCCAGCGGTTCTGAAATTTACTAAACTAGTTGCTGAAAGTGCATATGAGTTGATGTGGGATTTAGGAAGGCCAGGTAACGTTACAGACCTAACCTTGATGACAAGGGTTGAAGATATCACAGAAATGCTTGGTGATGTAATTTCATCGCTACCCGAAGGAGAGGAAGAATGATGGATGAGAACTCAAAAAAGTGGGCTTTTTGGGCATTATCAT
>MDTE01087698.1_pt1 | contig 11425 bp, 9 predicted proteins | sample 811231 | NCBI WGS metagenome assembly MDTE01 (sample SAMN05326651, study PRJNA326480) | marine metagenome | isolation source: seawater | place: Indian Ocean: Red Sea | collected 2010
CGTGTCCGTCGTCGGCCGCGGCTGAGCCGGCCCTCCGCTTCGCCCCACCCTCCGCCGACCTCCTGCCCGGGGGGTTGCCCGGGGGCGTCGGATGTCACAGCAGTCGACCATGGGCCTCGAGCGGGTCGCCCTGTTAGGTTGTGCCGTACCGCCGGCAGCCGGAGTGCGCTGGACGGGGAAGGAGGCCAGTCATGGCTCAGAAGATGACGGTGCCCGCCGTGCGGGCACGCAAGACGATCGGCCGGTCGACGGACGGGGCGTCCGGTGACGACCACCCGCTCGTGATGCTCACGGCGTACGACGCGCCGGGTGCCCGCATGGTCGACCAGGCCGGTGCCGACCTGATCCTGGTTGGCGACTCGGTGGCGATGGTGGTGCTCGGCTACGACGACACCCTGCAGGTGACCGTGGACGACATCGCCCACCACACCGCCGCCGTGGCCCGGACCCGACCGAACGCCCTCGTCGTCGCCGACATGCCGTGGATGAGCTACCACGTGTCCGTCGAGGAGACCGTCCGCAACGCCGCCACGCTCATCCGCGCTGGCGCCCAGGCCGTCAAGCTCGAGGGTGGTCGTCGCCGCCTGCCGATGATCGAGGCCCTGATCGCCGCCGAGATCCCCGTCATGGGCCACCTCGGCCTGACCCCGCAGTCGATGCACGCCATGGGCGGCTTCAAGGTCCAGGGACGAGACGTCCAGGCGGCCCTCGACCTGGTCGACGCCGCCAAGGCTCTGGCCCACGCCGGCTGCTTCTCGATCGTGCTCGAGGGCGTACCGGACCGGGTGGCCGCGAGGGTCTCGGAGACCGTCGACGTGCCGACCATCGGCATCGGCGCCGGGCCGGACTGCGACGGCCAGGTGCTGGTCTTCCACGACGTGCTCGGGATCGAGCACCGGATCCTGCCCAGGTTCGTCCGCCGCTACGCCGACCTGCACACGGCGGGCGTCGAGGCGCTCGAGCGGTTCGCTGCCGACGTGCGTTCCGGGGCCTTCCCGAACGCCGACGAGAGCTACGCCATGGACGACGAGGAGGCCGACGCGCTCGGCCTCTACGGCGCCGCCTGAGCGTCTGATCCCCGTTCGCTTCCGAAGGGGAAGGCCGACTGTCACACCCCCTGTGCACACTGTGGGACATGACGACCAGACGGGACACGAGGCACGGTCCGCACGCGTGTCGGACCGGCGCCGATAGCCTCACCACGCTCCCCCGGAGCCTGACAACCCGTTCCCCCTGCCCCGGACGAGGGGCCCCGGGACCGCATCCGTGCCCCCGGGACCAGAGGAGGTGAGTGCCTGCCATGCGGGCCTACGAACTGATGATCATCTTCGACGGCGACCTCGAGGAGGCCGCCGTTGCGGCCAGCCTGTCGAAGGTCACCGCCGCCATCGAGGCCGAGGGCGGCCGTGTGGCCACCACGCTCGATTCCGAGCCGTGGGGCCGTCGCCGCTTCACCTACCGGATCAACAACAAGTGGGAGGGCGTCTACGTCGTCCTCGAGGTGGTCACCGAGGCCACCAACCTCGACACCACCGACCGGATCCTCCGGCTTGCGGACCGCAGCGAGGTGGTCCGCCACAAGATCCTCCGCCTGCCCGACGCCGAGGCCGTTCGCCGCGGCCTCATGGGCGGCGGTGAGCCGACGGCCGAGGCCGTCTGAGTACCAGGAGCACCGACATGGCTTTCAACAACACCGTCACGGTCGTGGGCAACATCACCCGCGACCCCGAACTGCGCTTTACGCCGGGTGGGGCCGCCGTGGCCAACTTCGGCCTGGCGTGGAACCGCAAGGACCAGAACGGCGAGGACGTCGTCTCCTTCTTCGATGTCACCTGCTGGCGCAGCCTGGCCGAGAACGTGGCCGAGTCGCTGACCAAGGGTGCACGTGTCATCGTGACCGGCCGCCTCGATCAGCGCTCCTGGGAGAACCAGGAGGGCGAGCGCCGCTCCAAGGTCGAGATCGTCGCCGAGGAGGTCGGACCCAGCCTGCAGTGGGCGACCGCCGAGGTGACCCGTAACGAGTTCCGCGGTGGCGGCGATGGCGGCGGTTTCTCCGGCGGCCAGGGCGGCGACCGTCCCTCGGGCGGCGGCAACTTCCCGACCGATGAGGAGCCCTTCTGATGGCACGACGTCCCCCCCGTCGCACCAAGCCCCGCGACAATCGCCGCGGGCGCCGCAAGGTCAGCGCCCTGACCATCGCCAAGGTCGAGTACGTCGACTACAAGGACACCGAGCTGCTCAAGAAGTTCGTCTCGGACCGGGCCAAGATCCGTGGCCGTCGCGTCAACGGCAACGACGCCCGCCAGCAGCGCGAGGTCGCCAAGGCGATCAAGAACGCCCGAGAGATGGCGTTGATCCCCTACACCAACCGGGTCACCACGCAGCGCCGCGAGCGCCGTGCCGACGAGCGCGGTGGACACGCCGACGGCCCGCCGTCGCGTCCGTCCATGCCGCCGCCCGGCTCCGGCGCCGAGGACACCATCGCCGAGGACGCCATCGCCGAGGACGCCATCGAGAGCGTCGACGAGGCCATGCTCCCCGAGGACGTGACCTTCGAGGCCGCCGAGGAGTCCCCTGCCGGCGATGAGCCGATCGCCGTGGGTGGCGACGAGAGCGAGGAACTGTCGTGAAGGTCCTCCTGCGCACCGACGTCGAGGGCCTCGGCCGTACCGGCGACATCGTCAACGTCGCCCGCGGCTACGCCCGCAACTACCTCGTGCCCAAGGGCCTGGCTGTGGCGGCCACCGCTGGCATCGCGGACCAGGCCGAGGTCATGCAGCGCAAGCGCGCCCTGCAGGCCGCCGAGGACCGGGCCGACGCCGAGGCGGTCGCCACCCAGCTGGCGGGGGCCCTGCTGACTGCCAGCGCCAAGGCGTCCGAAGAGGGCCGGCTCTACGGCTCCGTCGGCAGCGCCGAGGTGGCCGCCGCCCTTGCCGACCAGATCGGCGTCAACGTCGACCGCCAGCAGGTCGAGGGCGAGGTCGCCAAGGACGTCGGCCTCCACGAGTTCACGGTGCACCTCCACCCCGAAGTGGCAGTGCCGGTGAGCCTCGAGGTCACGGCCGAGGACTGAGCCGATGACCGCCGGTGCTCCACAGCAACCGATGGTCGTCCACAGTTCCGTCCCCAGCGTTTTCCCCGCGTCCGGGCGCGAAATCGGGGTGATTTCCACGGCCTGTCCACTGGTGACGCACAGGGCCGATCCGGCAGGATGGCCGGGGCGCCGAACGGCGTCCGGTGGCCAGGGGCACGGGTCGGACCATCCCGTGGGCCGCTCCGACAGTGGCAGGGGACAGGGAGTCCGATGGGTGCAGGAAGTGACCTGGGCAGTACTCGGGGGACGTCGGGCCGGTGAGTGACGAACTCCCTCCCACCGGCGACGACCTGCCCGCCGAGCCGCCACCCGTCGACGACGCACCGCTCCCCGAGCCGCCACCTGTCGACGACGGATCCGACCGGTGGGGTGCCGACGACCGGTCCTCGTCCGGCCGGCCCCGGTCGTCCGCGGTGGGGCGGGTTCCCCCACACAACGTCGATGCCGAGGCATCGCTGTTGGGCGCCATGCTGCTGTCGCGCGACGCCATCGCCGATGCGCTCGAGATCGTCGAGGCCGACCACTTCTACAAGCCGTCGCACGCCCACGTGTTCGACGCCATCTGCACGCTCTACTCCATGGGCGAGCCGGCCGACCCGGTCACCGTCGCCGAGGCGCTGGCCCGGGCCGGTGTGCTGGACCAGCTCGGTGGCCCCGGCCTGCTGCTCGAACTCCAGGCCTCCACGCCGGCCACCTCCAGCGCCGCCAAGTACGCCCGCATCATCCAGGAGCACGCCACCCTCCGGAGCCTGATCGGCGCCGCCAACGAGATCGCCGAGATCGGCTATGGCCGGCCCGACGACGTTGTCAAGGCCGTCGACGAGGCGGAGAACCTCGTCTTCCAGGTCGGCCAGGGACGCGTGGCCGACACCATGGCCAAGATGCGCGACCTGCTCGACGTCAACCTCGACGCCATCGAGCGCCGCTACGAGAGCGGCGAGGACATCACCGGCATCCCGACCGGCTTCGACGACTTCGACCACCTGCTCTCGGGCCTCCAGCCCAGCAACCTCGTGATCGTCGGCGCCCGTCCCGCCATGGGCAAGACCTCGTTCGCCCTCAACATCGCCACCTCGGTGTCGATGACGCAGAACCTGCCGGTGCTGCTGTTCTCGCTGGAGATGAGCCAGCTCGAGCTCAGCCAGCGGATCCTGTGTTCCGACGCACGCGTCGACTCCAAGAAGGTGCGCAACGGCAACCTCAACGAGGAGGACTGGGCCCGCATCAACCACGCCGTCGGGAGGTTGGGCGAGGCGCCGCTGTGGATCGACGACAACCCGAACACCACCGTGATGGAGATCCGGGCCAAGGCCCGTCGCCTCAAGAGCCGTGTCGGCCAGTTGGGGGTCGTGATCGTCGACTACCTCCAACTCATGACCGGCCGGTTGAGCGCCGAGAGTCGCCAGGTGGAGGTCTCCGAGATCAGCCGTGGACTCAAGATCCTCGCCCGCGAGCTGGAAACGCCGGTGATCGGCCTGTCACAGCTGTCCCGGGCGCTCGAGGTGCGCCAGGACAAGCGGCCGATGCTGGCCGACCTCCGTGAGTCGGGCTCGATCGAGCAGGACGCCGACGTGGTGGCCTTCATCTACCGGGACGAGGTCTACAACCCGGAGTCGCCCGACATCGGCACCGCCGAGGTGATCATCGCCAAGCACCGCAACGGACCCACGGGCGTCACCCGACTGGCGTTCCTGCCACACCTCACCCGCTTCGCCAACATGGCCCGAGTCGCCTGAGCGGCGGACGACTGATGACCGGGCCCGACCCGCAGCGTCCGCTCCACCGGGCGACGGCCACCTGAGGCCGACGGGCCGGTGTTCCTCGGCGAGGACCTGCTGGGCTGGCTGCTGCTGGCGCTCGGTGGTGCCATGGCCGTCGGCAACGTGCTGGCGCTCGTGCGCCCTCCGGCGGGCGGCCCGGACGCAGCCCGCCCGCCCCTGGTCCGCAGCCTGTTGTACGCGGCGCTGGGCCTGATGGTGGCGATCTGGGCGCTGGCGACCTTGGCCGGCAGCTGACGCCGCAGCGACCTTGTCCCGTCCGGGGTCCTGCATGAACGGTCGGGACCGGACGCGGGTCCGCTACCGTGCCGCGCCGGAGGTACCGACATGACGACAAGCCTGCCCCGAACCCTGACCGAGGCCTGCGGCCTCGAGCCCGGCTTCATCTGCGAGTGGGTGTACGACACCACCGACAACGAGGCCGCCGCCGAAGTCGTCGGCTGGCTGGTCGAGCGACCGCTCAAGGTCGTGGTCATCCTGTTCGGCGCCTGGCTGCTGAACCGGTTCGTCGGCCGCGCCATCGACCGGCTGGTCACCCGCATCGTCGAGACCCGCTCACAGGAGACCACCGAGGCCGAGTCCGACGACCTGATGGCCCGCATGGGTCGTCGTGCCCGCAGCAAGCTGCAGCGAATCCAGGAACAGGCCGAGCGCTCCAAGCAGCGGGCGGTGACCCTCGGGGCCGTGCTGCGCAGCATCGCCACCTTCGCCATCTACGCCATGGCCATGCTGGCCATGCTGGGCGAGCTCGGGCTCGACCTGGGTCCGTTCATCGCCGGCGCCGGCATCGTGGGCCTGGCCATCGGCTTCGGCGCCCAGTCGCTGGTCGCCGACTTCATCGCCGGCATCTTCATCATCATCGAGGACCAGTACGGGGTCGGCGACTACGTCGACGTGGGCAGCGCCGCCGGCACGGTCGAGCGGGTGACGCTGCGGACGACGGTGATGCGCGACGTCAACGGCACCGTCTGGGTGGTTCCCAACGGCGACGTCCGTCGGGTCGGCAACTCGTCGCAGCTCTGGGCGCGCTCGGTGCTCGACGTGGACGTGGCCTACGACACCGACATCGACCTGGCGGCCAGCGTCATCAAGCAGGTCGCCGATGAGATCTGGCAGGAGGGCCTCGAGTCGGCGACGGTGCTCGAGGAGCCCGAGATCTGGGGCGTCCAGAACTTCGGCGCCGACGCCATCTCCATCCGGCTGGCGGTCAAGACCGAGCCGGGCGAGCAGTGGGCCACGGGCCGGATCATCCGGGCCAGGCTCAAGAAGGCCTTCGACGAACACGGCATCGAGATCCCGTTCCCGCAGCGCACGGTGTGGGTCAACAACGTGGTCCAGCGCGATGCCGCCGACGCAGGGGCCACCGAGGTCCGCGACGACCTGCTCGAACGGCGTTCGGGCGGCGACGGCGACGAATAGGACGAATAGAGCGTCTGGCGGGCGGCTGCTCCGGCCACCGGCCGTATCAGTTGTCGCTGCGCTGGATGGCCCGCTCGTCGGTGCCGAGGTAGCTGGCCACGACCTTGGGGTCGTGCCGGACCACGTCGGGGGTTCCCTCGGCGATGACCTGGCCGGCCTCGAGGCAGTAGACCCGGTCGGACAGGGCCATGATCATCGGCATGTCGTGCTCGATCACGACCATGGTGGCGCCGAGTTCGCCCTGGATGGCCTTGAGTAGTGGACCGAAGGCCTCGGTCTCGCGCTGGGCGATGCCGGCGGTGGGCTCGTCGAGGCAGAGGATCCGGGCGTCGAGGGCGAGGAGGCTCGCCAGTTCGACGATGCGCCTGGTGCCGGTCGAGAGTTCGGCGACGAAGACGTCGGCGTAGCGGCCCAGTCCGAGGAAGTCGATGAGGTCACCGGCCTGGGCGTGCTTGGCCCGTTCGTTGCGGCCCGACGCCGGAAGGACCAGCGCGGTCGACAGGAAGCCGGTGCGTCCCCGGGCCTCGAGTGCGACCTTGACGGTCTCGCGGACGGTCAACTCGGGGAACAGGCGGGCGGCCTGGAAGGTGCGACCGAGGCCGGTGCGGGCCCGTTGCGAGGCGGTGAGGCCGTTGACCTCGCGGCCGAGGATCTCGACGGTTCCCTCCGACGGCACGAAGCCGCCGATCGCGTTCATCAACGTCGACTTGCCGGCGCCGTTGGTCCCGATGAGGCCGACCACCTCGCCGTAGCCGACCTCGAGGTTGGCGCCGTCGACGGCCCGGAGGCCGCCGAAGGCGACGGAGACGTCGCGCACGGCGATGGCTGCCCCTTCGCCGGGGGCCTCGTCGCGGTGGCTGCCGCCGACCGCCACGTCGGGCGGGGCGGTGAGGGTCTTCGAGGGGGCCTCGGGTAGCCGGGCCTCCGCCCAGGCCAGCAGGGCGTCGCGCACCGAGTAGGCGATCTGCACGAGGCCGCCGGGGAAGTACAGGAGCAGGATCAGCAGGCCGATGCTGGAGGTGAACAGCGGCACGAGGTCGTTCCCGGGCCAGAAGGCGGGGAGGCCGATCACCCAGAGCGCCCCGAGGACCGGGCCCAGCACGCTGCCGAGGCCGCCGATGACGACGATCGAGACCATGCGCAGCGAGTCGCCGATCTGGAAGAAGCGGTCGGCGTAGTTGATGGTCTGCACCAGGCCGCCCAGCAGGGCGCCGCCGAGACCGGCGATGCCGCCGGCCAGCGAGAACGCCAGGAGCTTGGTCCGTGTCGGCGACACGGTGTAGGCGGCGGCGGTGTTCTCGTTCTCGCGGACGGCGATGATCGACCGTCCGATGCCGCTGCGGCGGAGGCGGGCGACGACGAACAGCACGAGTGCGAGCATCGCCAGGCAGAAGAAGTAGTAGGAGCGCTGCGACGTCAGGTCGATGGGGCCGAGGCTCCCTCGGCGGTACGGGACGCTGCGCTTGCCGTCGCTGAGCACCGGCCGCCGGTAGACGTACTGCTGGGCGGCCAGGGCGAAGGCGAACGTGGAGACGGCCAGCAGGAGTCCCTTGACGCGGAGTGCGCCCAGTCCGATGACGGCGGCGGTGACGGCAGCCACGGCACCGGCCAGCAGCATCGAGACCAGGTAGGGCACCTTGGGGACGGAGATGGTGAACAACTCCCACTTGTCGCCGAAGCCGACGCCCAGTTGCAGCCCCTTGTTGAAACTCGCCGCAGCGAGCGCGCCGATGCCGGCGAAGGCCATCTGGCTGAGTGAGAGCTGGCCGGCCCAGCCGGTGACGATCGTGAGCGAGAGGGCGCAGACGGCGAAGGCCAGGATGCTGGAGTAGAGGAGGTGCCGGGACGGGAGGGGGACGAGGAAGGGCAGCGCCAGGGCGATGAGGCCGAGGGCGCCGAGCGCCAGGTGCGAGAGGTGTCGCACCCACCAGATCTCGCGCAGTCGCTCGGGGACGGGTCGCTGTCGGGGAGCGAACGAGAAGGACGACTCCTCCTCGTTGCCCGAGCGACTCTGGAACGCCACCGCCACGACGACCAGGATGAACAGCAGCAGGTCGATGAGGCCCATCTGGTCGAGGAAGACGAACTGGACGTGGGCCTGGACGATGCCGATGGCGATGCCGGCGATGAGTGCACGGGGGAACGAGACCATGCCGCCGATGACCGCGGCAGCGAGGGCGCGGACCATCGTGTTGGGGCCGAGGTTGGCGAGGCCCGTGATGCCGCCCCGGTTGCCCGAGAGCAGGATCAGCGAGATGCTCGACAGGGTGCCCGCCACCGTCCACACGAACAGCGACACCATCTTCGGGTCGATGCCGGACAGGCGGGCCAGGTCGGGGTTGCCGGCCGAGGCCTGCACGGTCTGGCCGAAGACGGTCCGGTTGAGGAACCAGGCCAGGGTGAAGGCGATGAGGGGTACGGCGATGAGGATCGTGAGCTTGGCGCCGGTGATGCGCAGGCCGGCGACGTCCTCCCAGATGCTGGAGATGGCGGTCGGGTAGCGGGCGCCCCGCTCGGTGTCGAGGTCGGGGTAGGCGAGCATGACGGCCTGCATGAGTTGGGCGACGCCGATCGTGGCGACCAGCACGATGACCCGGGGGGAGTTGAATAGCCGGCGGACGACCGCCCGTTCGATGATCGCACCCAGGATCGTTCCGACCAGCAGGGCCACGGACAGGCTGACCCAGAAGGGCCAGCCGTAGTTGAAGACGAGCAGGGCCAGGAGGCCGGAGGCCGGCAGGCCCATGTTGCCGACGGCCAGGTTGATGACCCGGGTGGACCGGTAGACGAGGACGATGCCGAGGGCGACCAGCCCGAACACCATCCCGTTGACGAGGCCGTCGAACCAGAGCTGGCGGGTCGTCCAGACGGCGAGGATTGCCGGCTGCCCAACGACGCCCACCTCAGCCGCCTTCCTTGCCGAGGAAGACGGCGCGGGCGAGGTCGTCGCGTTCGAGCAGTTCCTGGGCGGGACCCTCGAACCGGACCTGGCCCTTCTCGAGGAAGATGGCCCGGTCGGCGACGGAGAGGGCGACGTTCAGCGACTGCTCGACGATGATGATGGTCTGGCCGTGCTCCTGGAGGCGTTCGATGACCTGGAGGAGGTCCTGGACCACGGTGGGGGCGAGGCCCAGCGACAACTCGTCGATGAGCAGGATCTCGGGGTCGTGGAGGAGGACCCTGGCCAGGGCGAGCATCTGCTGCTGGCCACCGGACATGGAGCCGGCCCGCTGGCCCTGGCGGCCGGCCAGGTCGGGGAACAGGTCCAGCACCCGGTCGATGCGTGCGGCCACATCGGCCTTGTCGCGGCGGTGCACGTAGGCGCCCATGGTGAGGTTCTGGTGGACGGTCATGTCGGGGAACACGCCCTTGCCGCCGGGGAGCTGGTGGATACCGAGGGCGGCCCGCAGTTGTGGCGACGTGTAGGTGATCGTGCGACCGCCCAGTCGGACGACGCCGCGGCGAGGCGTGCCGAGGCCGCTGACGACGCGCAGCAACGTCGACTTGCCGGCGCCGTTGGTGCCGAGAAGTGCGAGGGTCTCGCCCTGCTTGAGCTCGAAGCCCACGTCGAACAGGACCTGCACCGGGCCGTAGTGGAAGTCGAGGTTGTTGACCTGGAGGGCCGGAACCTCGCCGGTTTCCTTCAGACGACGCTGCTCGTCCTGCTCGTCGAGCAGTTCCTGGACGTTGAGGGACAGGTCGTGGCGCACGAGGCGGGAACCGCGGTACAGGATCCAGCCGCCCAGCATCGACGTGGGCACAGACAGCACCAGGGCCGTGACCCGCGGTCCCCAGGCGTCGGTGAAGAGCAGGGAGATGAGTCCGCCGCCGGCGGCGCCGATGAAGAAGATGTAGAGGGTGATGAGGGCGGTGCCGCTGCCACGCAGTCGGTAGGGGACGATGGACTGCATCAGCGGGCCGACCATGGCGAAGGCGGCGATGAAGAGCACCGTCTGGGGGACGCCGAAGGCGATGAACAGGGGGACGTTCGGCACGGCGTACTGGATGGGCTTGAAGAGGGTGCCGAGGCCGATGCAGATGCCGACCATCTTGAGCGAGCGTGTGGGGTCCTCCCGCCAGAGCCGGTCGAACTTGGGACCCACGTAGAGGAGGCCGAACACGGCGAAGATGCCGCCGATGGTGACGGTGACGCCGCGGTCGAGCGGATCCAGGTTCCAGCGCTCCTCGAGGTAGAGGCTCTCGAGGACGGGGACCGTGAAGAGGCCGAATCCGAGTGCGCTGAAGCCGACGACGACGGTCTTGACGGTGCGGATCTGCATGAGCCGTGAGAAGGCGGCGTCCAGCGACACCGGGAGCGGGTCCTCCTCGACGAACGACTCGCCGAGCACGTCGACCTTCTCCCACTGGCCGCGGGGCGGTTCCTTCATGAAGAAGGCGGCGATGGCGATGACCGCCACGGGGATGCCCAGGATGTAGTAGGCCCAGCGCCAGCCGTCGACCTCGCCGGGTCCGTTGGCGGCGACGGCGATGCCGCCGACGATCACGGGACTGAGCACTGCCACCAGGCGGGCCGAGCCGTTCATGATGGCCCCGAGTCGGCCGCGGATGCCGATGGGGTACGAGTCCGCCATGATCGACGAGTGGACCGGGATGGTGTTGGCCTTGGCGATGCCGACGCCGAAGCGGGCCCAGAAGAAGGCGAAGGCGTTGGCGGCCAGGCCGGACAGGAACACCATGGCGGTGAAGAAGACGCTGGACCAGCCGATGATCGGCACCCGCCTCATGCGGTCAGCCGCCCAGCCCATCGGGATGGCGCCGAACACGACAAAGGCACTGGAGGAGGCGGCGATGAAGGTGATGGCACCATCGCTGACACCGAAGGTGTCGCGCATGTCAGGGGCCAGGACGGTGATGGCGGCCGTCTGGAGTTCGTCGAGGGAGGCGAGGAGCAGCAGGATCACGAAGGTCGTGGCGCCGCCGCCCATCTGGAGGCCCTTGCGGATGCTGATGCCCTCGGACTTGACGCCGGGCAGCAGTTCGTCAGCGAAGATCACCTCGCTGGCGGCCTGGTGGGCCTCGCGGCGTGCCTCTTCCTCGAGGACGGTGGCCGCGAGCGTGGAGGCACCGGACGCGTCGGCGGTCGGGGTCGTGCGGTCGTCCCGCGGAGAGTCAG
>MDTE01124286.1_pt1 | contig 11424 bp, 8 predicted proteins | sample 811231 | NCBI WGS metagenome assembly MDTE01 (sample SAMN05326651, study PRJNA326480) | marine metagenome | isolation source: seawater | place: Indian Ocean: Red Sea | collected 2010
AAATTAGCTTTTAAAATTTCTTTTGATTCAAAAGTTTTTTTCCCATATACATAAATAAAATTGTCTTTAATTTTAAAAGCTAATTCTTTTTCCACAATACTGTTATCTTCTTGTTTATCTGGAATTTTTTTTAATCCAGTTCTAATTATATCTTCCATTAAACTTAACATCGGGGCCACGTGATTAGTAAGATAATCTAATTTAGTTTCTATATCATTAAGTTTTTCTTCTATATGATTAAAATAGTTTAAATTACTTTCCATTTAAAATATAAATAATAAAATCCTTTATATTATTTTTCTTTTAGATTTTGATGTATTCTATGAGTTAATTTAAAACTCGAAAGGTTAAAATTATCTATAATAATATTTTCTAGTTGCTCTTTAACATCTAAACTGGAAATCCAAAATTCTATTCTAAATAATATACTTTTCCCCTTTGTTGAATCTATAATTCTTATTCCATTTATATAATCATAGATTTCATCTCTGTATGAAATTAATTCTAACAAACAATTTAACCAGCATTCCGACACATTTTCAGCTATTCTAAAAGAAAATTCAAAACCGTTTAAATTTTCAGGATCTTCCCAGAAAGGTTCTATATTTTTCTTAAAAAAACTATATGATGAAGGTGTCGCCCCATTTTTTTTAATAGCTTTTATAGTCTTACCGTCTGAAAAAATATTGTGTACAGATGGTAAATTATTAACAGTTCTCCAAAATTGTTCTACAGTGTTTACTTCTATTATTTTTTCAATGTTTCCTTTATAATTATGGGATAAATTCTTATAGTGTATAAAAAATACCCATGTGTTATTAAGCCCATGTTCTAACATTTTAAATCTTGTATTAAATTCATAAAATAAGTTTTTATACTGATTTAAATATATTTAGTGATAATAAATGGAAAGTCAGCTTTCAGAAAAAAATAGTATAAATCCTAATTTATGGGGACCTACTTATTGGAAAGTATTCCATACAACTGCATTTGCATTTCCAGATAACCCAAGTGAAGAAGATAAAAATGTTTATAAAAATTTTTATATTTTATTCACTAAAATATTACCATGTGAAAAATGTACTCAAGATGCTAGAAAAGCAATCAAATATGTTAACTGGGAACAAACTTTAAAATCAAGAGATTCTTTGGTTAAGTGGACATACTTATTTCACAATGATGTTAATATTAAACTAAATAAGAAAAGTATTGATTTTGATTATTTTTTAAATAACTACATAAAAGATTTAAGCAAAAAGGAATGTAAATGTGATAAAACGCTAGAAACTAAAATAATAATATTATTAGTTTTCCTTATATTTATATCATTTTATATACTTGTACAATAATAATTATCCGCTACACATAGTACATTCTTTTGTTTCTTCAGTTGAATGTTCCATAGAGAATCTTTGAGACTCAATTGGAGGTTTTGTCCTAATATAATAAGATCCAGTTTTAAGACCATTTTTCCATCCGTAGAAATGTATAGTATGTAATACTTTAGGTTTTGGAGGATCGACAAATAAGTTCAAACTCTGACTTTGACAAATAAAAGGTCCTCTATCTATAGACATATCTAGTATAGATTTTTGTTTCATTTCCCAAGAAGTTTTATAAATTTCTTTTAGATCATCTGGAATGTTTAATTTTTTAACAGATCCTCTATTTAAAATAAGTTCATTAACTAAAGACTTTGAATATAAATTTCTTGATTTAAGTTCTTTGATTAGATGATTATTTACAATTACAAAATTTCCAGACATTACGTTTCTTGTATATAAATTAGATGTATAAGGCTCAAATGATTCATTATTTCCCATTATCTGAGCAGTGGATGCAGTAGGCATAGGAGCAACTAAAAGACTATTTTTAATTCCATTAGACATTATGTCAGATCTTAAACTATCCCATTTATCAAGAGAGAAAAACTCTGGTTTAACTCCCCACAGATCAAACTGGAAAAACCCTTTACTTATAGGAGAACCTTGAAAAGTTTCATATGGTCCAGTTTTTTTAGAAAGTTCACAAGACATTATCAGTGAATTAAAATAAATACATTCAAATATATTTTTATTTATATTTTTAGCTTCAACGGAATCAAATGGTAGTTTTAGAATCATAAAAAGATCTGCCAACCCTTGTACTCCTATTCCAATGGGACGATGTTTTTTATTAGAAAATTCGCTTTCTGAAGTAGGATAATCATTGATATCGATTATGTTATTTAAATTAAAAACTAATTCTTGTGTTTTTTCTCCGAGAAGTTTGTAATCTACGACTCCGTCTTTAACAAAAGATGGCAGACAAAGACTCGCTAGATTACATACTGCAGTTTCCTTTGAGTCTGAATATTCTACTATTTCTGTACAAAGATTACTACTTTTGATAATTCCATAATTATTTTGATTAGATTTTTTATTTATAGAATCTTTATACAACATATAAGGAAGACCTGTTTCAATTTGTGTATTAATTATTTTTTCCCATAGTTCTTTTGCTTTTATTTTTTTCCTGAACATATTGTTATTTTCATAATATATATAAAGTTCTTCAAATTCTTTACCCCATTTAGAGTCTAACCCTGGACATTCATTTGGACACATCAGGCACCAATCTTCTTCATTTTCAATCCTTTGCATAAATAAATCTGGTATCCATAAAGCATAAAATAAATCTCTGGCTCGAAGTTCTTCAGCTCCGTTATTCTTTTTTGCATCTAAGAAATCATTAATATCTGCGTGCCAAGGTTCTATATAAACAGCAAAAGAACCATTTCTTTTTCCGCTTTGATTTATATGTCTTGATATATCATTATAAACTTTAAGAAGAGGCATAATACCGTTACTTTTACCCCCTGTTTTATTAATATAAGAATCTTTTGACCTAACATTTGAGATATGAACTCCTATTCCCCCTGCCCATTTAGATATCAAGGCCATATCAGAAGCAGTTTTATACAAGCCGTCTACAGAATCTTCTGTTCCAAGTAAAAAACAAGAGCTCATTTGCTGATATCTTGTTCCTGCATTAAAAAGAGTTGGAGTTGCATGTGTATAATACTTCGACGATAAACTGTTGTAAGTCTTTTCTACATTTTCTAAATCGTTTGGATGTATAGATAAAGCTACTCTCATAAATAAATCTTGGGGTCTTTCTATAATTTCTTCTTTTATCTTAAGTAGATAAGATTTTTCTAAAGATTTAAAGCCAAAATAAGTTATTTCATAATCTTTGTTATAATCGATAATATCTTGAATTTTGTCAGGGTTAATAACTATAAGATTATTTATAAAATCATCAGAAACAATTTTATTTTCGTTTAAATGTACCATTTTTTCATAAAAATTCTCTGAAGTATTTTTTTGATGATTATTTATAGCTATTCTACCAGCTAAAATTAAATAATCTGGATCTTCTTTAAAAAGAGTTGCAGAAAGAGAAGCTGAAAATTCATCAAGCTCACGTGTGGTAATTCCGTCTCTTATAAGTCCACATATTGTCTGTGCTATATAAACAGGGTCTACATTTAAAGATTCTCCCCATACACCTAAACTAGATAGATATTTAATTTTTTCTGTTATTAAATCAAATTTAACTTCTTCTTCATTTCCGCTTCTTGTAATAATTCTCATTTTGTATTAATTAAAATATTTCTTAAAATGGATTAATATTTTAATTAATTTTATAAAAAAATTTAAATTACATCTTATTATCTTGTACGATTTAATATTTTGGAGTTTTTTTACTCTTTCCTTCTCCGACATATGTCGAGGACTTCGAAGAATTTAGTTTAACTGCTCCATAAGCAGTTCCACTATAAAAAGGTTTACCATCTTTGTAACTATTATTTTTAACCATAAACTTATCACTTTTATTAAAAGGCCAAAGTCCCAATATTTTAGCAACTATTAAATAGATGATAATAGCAACGATTAAATACAAAAGAAGATTCATAAGGATTCCATAAGGAGTAACCCATGGGAAAATACCTATATTTGTTAATTTTCCTAGTGAACCAAGAACAATTAATATAATAATAACGTATAACATAGCGCCGGTACCGGTTGTGGCCTCTGCAAATTTCGACATTCCATCAAACTGATTCTTTATTAAATCCCCTTCTTTCTCGATGGCCTTGGCTCTAGCCTTTCCTCTTGCTTCTGCTAATTCTTTTAACCCAGACGCTTCGAGTTTATCTGAAGTTTTGGAGTTAAGTTTATTAATAATTTGTGCAGCCGATTGTTTACCTAACGTTACAGATCTGCTTGTTGCTTTCTGAAGCATAAGAGTAGCTTGTACATTTTCATTAATTTCAACATCAGTCATATCTATATTGTCTCCTACTATACTGATAACTCCATCGGCACTAACTGATAGTTTAGTGGATTCTGTCATATTATCAATGTGTTCATCCATACTAGAAGATTGTTCATTTACTTGATTACGTACAACATTTTTTGTATTTGAAGATAAAGACATTATTCCTGTCTTTTTCTGGATATCGTTTTCTGCAGTAGCCTGTGCTATAGCCTTCATCTGATCTCTAATTGCTGCTTTTTGTTTATCTGTTATATTACTAACAACATTCATTTTTGAGTCCACTTTTAGAGAGATAGACCCACCGCGCATAACTATCTTTGGTGGGGCGGCATTATCCTCCATCTTCGAGACCAAATCCCTATAAGTATCTATTGACTCTTTGTTCTCGGCGGCAATTGCTTTAATAGCAATTTTCTTCAAATCTTTGTCGTCTTCAGCCAACGCTGAAGTGTAATCTCGTAAGATCGGCTTCGCCTTATCAGTAAACTCAATTAACGCTTTATCTAATTCTTTCTGTTTGGCTAAAGTTCTTTCGGCTTTTATATTTATCCGTGCAGAAGCTGATGCAGTAGCTGAAGTTTTTTGAGATGATTTGTGTAATTCACAAGACATAGCATTATGTGCTTCTAGAATTTTTGCCGCGGATAAATTAAAAGTTCCACATCCTTTTTGCATCATAGCACTATTAGAAGCGGTAGCAAAGTCATTCTTTGTAGCGGCTGCACTTACCGAACCCAACCCGAATGCAACTTTTGCCTCTGCTTGCGCGGTAAATTCATGCTCGGACGCAGAGTATTGATCGCTAGCCTGTTGTATGCATTCTTGACCAAGTCCCATTTCTTTTGCTAATTCAGTGGAGTGATCTTTAAGTTCTTGTACAGTTACAGGTTTTGAGCATGATGTGGCACCATTAGAAGATTTTGTCAGTGGCATTATTTATTTAATAATAAATAATATTTTTATTTTCTAGAATATATTATTAAAATTATAATTAATATTATTAAAACGCTAATTATTCCTAACATTATAGGCATCAAATCATCGTCCGTTTTAGATTCTTCAGTAGGCGTGTCATCGATAATAGGTGGCGGAGGAGGAACAATAACTTCATCGATTTTTGGCAACTCATGTTTATGAACATTCAATTTTTTAGTATTACTTATATTTATTTCACTAGTGTTTATTGGAGGGGTAGAAACTGTACCTGGATCTTTTGGAGGTTCATCGGAACTGCTTGGAGTTGTATTTATATTAGAAACAGTAGATGGATCTTTAGTTTTTAAATCAGTATTACGAGATGTATCCTGTTTAGATTTACCACCCATTGTTCCGCAATTATTTTCTATCATGTTTCCTTCCATTTCAATATCACCTCCTGTTGTTATATTTGTTGTGCATGTATTAATCTGAATAGATCTTTGATCACATGGGGAATTTTTTATTTTAGATGAAGTTGTCAATGACGACCAGTCGCTAAGAGCTGACGAAGCCTTACCGTAATATTTATACCAGTTAAATATAACTTGTATAAAAGAATCTGATTCATCAATAGATACTGGGTTACCTACTGAGTTCGGAGTACCGGTTATGTCTCCTATAAATCCAGCTGGGTTATAATTTGAACTATAACTACAATATGGATAAAACTGTCTATAAGTACTCTGTAGTTGTCTTTGTTTTTTCCCATAATCAGATTTAACAGGAAAGTAATCGTTTTTTAAACTAGATGGAGTAATATTCAAAGACAATCCAAGGGAAAAAAGTGCTAAATCCATTGAAAAAGCAGAAGAACATGCTGGATCGGCAAAGTGACTTAGTCCTTTTCTTCCTACTAAATCTTTATCTTTTATAATAAAAGCATTACAATATTTTTTAATTATTTTATTAAATGTAATGTCTAGATCAGATGGATCTCCTGTATTATGACTCCATGGGTCTTGACCATTTGGACTGTTTATCTCTAATAATTTAATAAAAAGTCTTTGAAAAGGTTTTCTATGAATTGGGTTATATAATAGATAATATAAATTTTCTACTTTATTTTTATATAGTATCCATTTCATAGTTGGATCAAACATTATATCTTTATTGTAAAAGTAACTTTGTGACCATTTTTCGTGTATTTTTTCCGCAATGATACTTCCTGAAAATTCTCCTAGTGAAGGTTTTTTTCCATTTTTCATAGCTATATCATTTGCTATTATACCTTTATCAAGTGGATCATTTTCTTTAAATAAAACGCATATGTGTCCTAAACGTGTAAAGGATATTTTTTTAGATTCTATTGCGCTTTCTATTAATAAACTTTGTTCTTTTGTGTATTGCTTAACAGATAAAAGATTTATACTTTTATTTAAAGGAGCTCCTTCTTTAATAAATTCGGAATCGGTGGTATAAAATTTGAACCATCTTAAATTTTCCCCATAACCTTGTGTATTATCAGACTCGTCTCCACATGACCTATTATGTCCTTTTATTAAATTTTTAAGAAATATATCGCTATTGACTATTTCTTTTATACTATGAGTATCGTATTTTTCGGGCGATATATATTTAAAAGCCATTATTCATTAATAAAATATAATATTTTATTTTAGAATATTATATTTTATTTTTAAAGATTAATTAAATTACTGATTGGAAGTCGCAGCGCCGGTGGTGGCAACGCCCTGCTGCGCGATCTCGTTTGCAAGAATAGCACTATCTAGATTTCTAGCATCATTGTATATTCCTAGAGATCTTAAATTCATTTTATGATGATGCTTATTTTTTTCTTTCTCCATCTCTAAAACATTCTCCAAATTTGTAATCTTAGAAGATAAAGCTTTTATATGAGATACAAGCTCATTTATAACTTTTGATTCATTATTCAAAAGACTTTCACTCAATTGCATTTTATCAGCTTTCATATTATACACCGCAAAAACTGTTAAAGATAAAATAACTAAAAATAACACTAACATATAATTTGTGTTAAACATCATTTAGTAATTTAAAAATATTTTTTTTTTATTTTTTAAATATTAAATGAAAAAATCATTTAAAATAATTTTTCTTATTTTTATATTAATTATTGTAATTATAAATATATATAATTTTAAAACAGAAGCTAAACTAAGTTACTCTGATAGTATTAAAAATAAACTTAAAAATAACCTAAATAGTTTAAACCATTTACACAACAAAGAAGAATTAGAAGATTATTATATTAAACATACACATAGACACTTATTGGATATTAAAAAGAATATGGTTGATAAAAATAAACTAGATAACGTTCAATACAATATTATGATAGAAGAACTTAAAAGAAGAAAAAGAGGTGTTAAGGGTGAAACCGGTCCTCAAGGTCCTCAAGGTCAAATAGGTTTTCAAGGGGAAAAAGGCGACCAAGGACCGGCTGGGAATGATGGTATAAATTCTGAGACTTTTAAATATACTATCTTAAATGATACGTGGTCTGTAAATTGCAACCAAATAGATTCGTTTGAGTTTAATATCAAAAAGCATAAAGAATTAATAAATGGTAAATTTTGGACAGAAGACCCTGTGTATATAGATCTAGAAACTGGAAAAGACATAAGAAAGACTATAATAATATCAGTTGTAATTTTTGATGAAAACTTAGAAAACCCAGTAAACTGTTCTGGTTTATATAAATTAAATATAACTGGAACAACTAAGAATTTATTTATAGAATATGAAAAAAATTCATCTAAAACAGAGGCAGAAATCAACTTAGATTGTGTATCTGGATTAATTAAAATAAATACTTGGCCATCAATTAATAAAACATATAGAGTTATAATAGAAGGAAAAATTTTATTTTAACTATAATATAGAATGTTAATTCATGATGAAATGAAAATGATTAAAACTATAGCTAATAAGAAAGCTTATGATATAGATGGATCAAGTTTAGATATAAATTCTTCAAAGATTAAAGATTTATACTCAATAGGAGAAAACGTAGATAATTTTGATACAAATGATAAAACTGTAGCAATTGTACAAGATATAAACACTGGTTCTTATTCTAAACTTAATAAAATAGAAACTGGGAAAAAACTTACATACGATGATTTTTCTATTAATATTAGAAACGATTATATTAAACTAAGACAAAATAGATCCGACCTGAGTAAAATAAGTAGAAAAAATACTGAAACTTTTAAACAAGAAATAATAAACAGGGACGGAAATGTTTTTAGTAAAACAGAAACGGTTAAGCTTTTAAATAAAGAAGACGAGATGACTGAATTATTTGACATAGAGAATAACCCAGAGGAAACATTGGCTATTGGAAGAATTAAAACCACTATAGGACCCGATCCAGAAATAGAATATAAAGGAGAGGATAATTATAATTTTATTCAGAAGAAAGAATCGATTGTTTATATTCCTGGAAAATTAAATGTAGACTCTGAATGTAATTTTAATCAAAATGTTTTTATAGATGAGAATTTAAATATTAATGGAAATTTATTTTTAAATGAAAATAAAGCTATTACAAAGACAAAAATTGGACTTATGAATAATTTTTTATTAAATGAAGACGATTACAATAATGGAATAAACATTAAAGACCTAATTAAAAAATGGAGATTAACAAGGAATATAGAGATAGAAAAAGGAGAAATATTTATAACAGTTTGTAGTAATATTTTGGATTTACCAATAGAATTAAATTTTCCTACTATTATACATCTAAATTTTTATACTGGATTTCAAGAAGATCATGTTTTTATAAATAAAATTTATGAAAAGAAAACGTTAGAGGTTAGTATATGGGAAAATGACACTCTAAATGGTGTTTTAGAAGCGTCTTATTATGAAAATATATTAACATTTAATGTTATAAAAAGTATAGAAACATTGATTAAGGATGTTATTAAAAATTATACCATAACAGTTAATTTAATTATAGACGTATAATTAAAAAAAATATATTATAATTATTATAATATAATGTCATGCAATGATAACAGTAATACAAATATGATATCACAACCTCTTATAATAAGTACTAATCCGTCTAGATATCAATATAGATTAGTATCGGGGAGTGGTATCTCAGGTGATAATACAGCGATGATAACAAGTTTAGTACAACCAACGTCCTCAAATATCGTTAATTCATCTAGGGCAGAAGTTTTAGAAGAAAAAATTTCATCTTTGGAAGATGACGTTGATGTTTTATCTGGTGAAAATAAATCATTAAGAGAAGAAAAGGAAACATTACAGACAATTGCAAAAACTTTTGTTAATGTTATTGGGAACCACTCGTCCAGCGAGCCCGAACCGCCTCTTAATCGCGAAGATTTACGAAAATATGTCAAGACTGATCTTGCTATTAAACAAATCAAAGATTCGGTCCGCTCTAATTCTGATAGTAATTATATATTTGAAAGTTTAATATCTGACTTTACCATAGGAATACCTGGTAGTACAGTCACACCAGATGATTATCTTGCAAATAATCGCCAAACAAATGATACTCCATTAATAAATATTAATAGAATAACAAGAACACAATGTTTATTTGAAGATAATTCATTCAATACTGTTTCTGGAAATGGAAATATATTTGAATTTAACAATATTAGCTATAATTCTAATACAAATATAGGAGTTTATATCGGAGAATACACTCTTACTGGGTTAGATATTTCTAAACCAATTGGATTTTTAATTGAATCTAGTCAAAAAGAAAAATTTATTGTTACAGGAGGAACATATTATGGTAGAAAAATTATAGATGGTATAAATGTCGATTATTATACTGGAATTGTTAAGTTTACAGTTTTAGATAATTTTGGAGAAATAAGTTATTTAAATTATCATTATGGTTACATGGGTGGTAAAAAACGTTTAGTATATTCTGCTCAATGTTATAATTTACCATCATTAGAAAATATAAGAGAACCACAAACTGATACAAATCCAGCTGTAGCAAATTTAATAGAAATTAGACCATCTGGCTCTTCTTCTAATACTGGCTCAACCTGTTTAGTACCGGATGCATTATATGATATAACATATGATTTTTCAGCAAGGCGGTTTATTTTTAATAGGAATAGAATAATAGAACCGCCTCCTCTACAATATGAATGGACAAGTAATGGAGAAATATTAGGTTTATTTGGAACACCTGAAACGCCAAATACATATAGATTTAGAAATTTGAGTAATATTAGTTTTGGATTTACAAATATAGGTATTAGAAGAGGTATAATATCTTGTTCTCATAATGGACACGATTATTCAGGAGATTCTGTTAGATATTTTAGTAATGACGACGGAGAATTTAACTTAATTGTAAGAGGAAATTTTTCTGATATATCTTACGGTAGTACACCATTAGATACAACAGGGGTAAATAAAATAAAATATATTAGCGATTGTGATGCAGTCCGTGCCCAAACTACTCCAACACTTTCAGCTCAAGATCTAATAGTTGAAGTAACAAACTCAAAGATTCAAATAAGTGTTAACCCTGCTGCTCGATCCTTCGAACCTGAGAATGTGTTTTTAGATCGTATATTGCTTGAACTACCCCCGCAACAACAGGGTCAGCGCGCCATGAGTATAAGCGATTTAACTCTTGCTGACACTCTCGACCAAAGAGGGTATCAGCTTCGGACTCACACTTCGTCAAGCAATAGCAATATCGTGGAAATTAAGCGTATCTCAACGGTACAGAATCCACCCATCAATGAGTTAATACAGGTTCCAGTTTATAATTCAGGAAGTACTCCGCTTAAAATAGCTAATATAATACAACAACCAACCAATGGTAGACTAGACGTTCCAACCTCTCAACTAGAACAGCCGTTCAAAGGATTCTCTTTCGAGAACTCGGTGACCGGGGGTATCCCTATTTCTACAAATCGCTCTCTTATATATGTTTTTGCAACTGAAATTATTTTACCTAATAATAATCCAGAACCTGAACCTGAACCAGAACTAGACTCCAATCCTCAGCCAGAACCAGAACCTGAACCAGAACCAGAACCAGAACCAGAACCAGAACCAGAACCTGACAACAGTCCTACACCCGAACCAGAACCAGAACCAGAACCAGAACCAGAACCAGAACCA
>MDTE01008432.1_pt1 | contig 11423 bp, 11 predicted proteins | sample 811231 | NCBI WGS metagenome assembly MDTE01 (sample SAMN05326651, study PRJNA326480) | marine metagenome | isolation source: seawater | place: Indian Ocean: Red Sea | collected 2010
CCAGCAAGATTTCATATGGGATTTAATGTACCTGATGGAATTGAAGGTAATATTGGAGGTTATCATTGCTGGTCTGATTATTATGTTGATGGAAAAGGTTGGTATCCTGTTGATATTTCTGAAGCAGATAAAGACCCATCAAAGATTGATTTTTTCTTTGGTAAATTAGATTGTAATAGAGTTGAATTTACCACTGGAAGAGATTTAGAGCTTTATAATTACAAAAAGCATGTCAACTTTTTTATTTATCCACTAGTTGAAGGTACAACATTTACAAAATCATTTAGCTATCAAAATATATAAATGAAAATAAAGAATAAAGCTATTATAGTTAAATATATCAAGTATTTAAGTATCATAGTTATGTCTATTTTTTATATCAATGTTGGTATAAAGCATTTTGTTGATCCCAATTGGTTTTTGCATATTATTCCACCTTTTTTGGAACCAATAGGTTTAGAGCTAGTTTATATTAGTGGTTTTTTTGAGATTTTATTTGGCCTGATGCTTATTATTCCTAAGACAAGACAGTTAGCTTCATATGGATTAATATTATTACTTATCGCTGTATATCCTGCAAATTTATATCTAGCTTTTTATGAGAAGCCTCAACAATTAATAGGTATTAGTGCCTTTGCTGCTTCATGGATTAGGCTACCTATTCAATTTATATTTTTAGGGTTAGCCTACTGGCATTCTAAGGATTAATAGCCATCAAGCCAAGGAATAGTATAGTTAAGTGTTTTTCTGTATCCAAATGATAATTCAAACATAGAAGCTTTATTATTTAGAGAAGATTCAGATATATTTGTATTATCATTATATTTAATATTTAAGCTAAAGCTACCATAATTTTTATGATTCCAAATTATTCCAATTGAAGGAATTAACATTTCTGATTCAGAATTAGGAGCTACTTGATTATCCCAAAAACTTTTTTTTGTTTTTACAAAAGCAAATCCTAATGCAATTCCTTTTGGCATCCAAGTTTGTTTTAATTTTGTTGAAAATAAAGTGCTTGCAATCCCAATATAACTAGCTCCAGGTAGAAAGCCATAATTACTTTCTTTTAATGGTTTAATGTAATTCATTGTTAAGCCATAGAAGTTAGGTAAAAATATTTTTTTTGAATTATTTTTAAAATAAATTTGTAGTTCAAAGTTTGTTTTATAGGACCCATCACTTAAACTAAAATGTCGATGTTCGTTTAAAGCACTACCATCCTCATCCTCTAAAAAAGGATTTTCTGTTAATACATTATTTGAAGGAATAATAAGTCCAGCACCTAAAAATATTCTAGACCCTTCTTGCATTCCGGTATTAGTTATTAGATATTTCAGATTAAGCGTAGCATCTCCATATGCATTTCCAATAGCATTAACAAAGTTTGATAATGTATTTTCATCTCTATGATGATAGCTATCTCCATCACCCATCCAATCCATACTTCTTATTCCTATTGTTTGTTGGTAGCTAACATTAAAGTAATCAGACAGACCTATTGTAATAGTTGGTCTAAAAAGATGAGTAACTAAATTTCCTACATGTTCAAATGGTTCTCCTTCAATAGGATCATGAGACCAATCGATATATTGATAATTATAATTAGTTGAAAGCATAATTTGGCCAGCCCATAAACCAACTCCATTGTCAGCACTACCAACTGGTAGTGAAGGATTAGCTCAGAGCGCTCATTGCGGATACAAATTGAAAGATAAAAGAACTAGTATATATATCCAATTTTTCATAGAATAACTTATGCGTTTTGTTAAAAATATCATATTAATTATTTTTTCCTCTTTTTTAATCAGCAATATTCCTGATTATAGAGTGGTTGCTGAATGGGAGCCTGCAATAGGAACAATGATTCGTTGGCCTCTAGGCATACCATCTGACTTAGTAGTAGAACTTGCAAGTGATGATATTTTATATGTTTTGGTTGAAAGTAATTGGCAACAAAATTCAGCGACTAATAATTTTCAAAATTGGGGTGTAAATCTTTCAAATGTAGTATTTATATATACAGACACTTATAGTCACTGGACCAGAGATCATGGTCCAGAATTTATGATTGGTGAAAATCATTGGGAGGTCATTAATCAGCAATTTAATGGTTACCCAGAAAATTATGGATGTAATTTTAGAGAAGCAGAAATTAATGATGATGATAATTTAAATATATTAGAAAGCAATGAAACTGAAGGTAGGCCTATAGATCCACAATTTAGGGGATGGGATGAAGATGATGATACGAATGTTGATTTTGCAAATCAGCTTGGTTGGGACATTTTTGATTTACCTCTTTATTGGACAGGAGGCAATTTTATGACAGATGGTTATGGAATGGGATTTTCAACACAATTAATGGTTAATGAAAATAATATGAGCAATGGAGCCTTTCAAGAAATCATGTATCAAGAATTACACTTCGATCAATATCATATTTTTGATAACCCTAATCAGCTTAGTATTCAGCATATTGATTGTATGGCAAAACTTGTTAATCCAGAAACAATAATTATCAAGCAAGTATCACAATTAAGTCCTGAGTATAATTGTATAGAAAATTTTGCAGAATCTTTTTATAGTTTAAATACATTTTATGGTAGACCTTTTACAATTAAGAGGATTTATTGTCCTGTAATACCTGGCGGGCCATGGGAGTTGAATCCGGTTGCAGCTTACACAAATTCCTTAATTTTAAATAATAAAGTATTAGTACCTAAATACGGTATACCTGAGGATGATATGGCTATTCAAGTTTTTCAAGAAGCAATGCCTGGATATGAAGTAATTGGTTTTGATTATTCAAATTCTGATCCTTGGTATGGTGAGGATGCGCTGCACTGTAGAACAAAGGGTATTTTTGATCCTGAAATGATACATATTTCTCATAAATCAATAAGAACAGAGGAAATAAATTCTAGTCAGATACCAATTTCTGCAGATATTATTGATTATGGCAATGTTGAGATTGAATCTGTGGAGGTTCATTGGAAATATAGCGCTGAAGATGGTCCTTATAGTGTATTTAATTTAGGTTTTGAATCAGATAATACATATTCTGGAATATTTTCTGATATTAATTTTAATGCAGAAATCGAGTATTTTATTAAAGTTACTAATGTAGAAGGTAAAACTCTTTCTCATCCTATTGCAGGATGGCATATTTTTATGATTAATACTATAGCTGGTGATGTAAATGGGGACAACTTGTTAAATGTACAGGATGTAATTTTAATTGTAAATTTAGTTTTAGGTAATGAATTTGATTATTCTGCTGATTTAAATTCAGATAATCAGATTAATATTCAAGATATTGTATTGCTTGTAAATATTATTTTAAATCAAACTTAATAAATGGAATATTTAATGAAAAAGACATTTTTATATTTATTTATCTCATTTATCTACAGCATTAATTTCAATGATGATATTGCTCCAATTATATATAATAATTGTACAGAGTGCCATAGACCAAATGAGATTGGTGCATTTTTACCTTTTGAGAATTATAATCATGTATATAATAACAGGTATTTAATAGCCTATGCAATTTCTTATGATGATAGGCATGGTGAACCATTGATGCCTCCATGGCCTCCTGACCGTGAATACAGCACTTTATTAGATGAACGATATTTAACAGATGAAGAAATTCAATTGGTTTTAGATTGGATAGACCAAGATGCTCCAGAAGGTGATGGTTCTCAATATCCAATTCCTGAATTTCCAGATGGTTCAACAATTGGGAATCCAGATATTATTTTAGAAATGGAAGAGTCATACTTTATTGTTGGAGATTATGAAGATAAATACAGATGCTATGTATTGCCTCTTAATAATGATGAAGATATATCAATGTCAGCCATTGAATTCAGACCAGGAAACAGGGAAGCAGTTCATCATGCTATTATAACATATGTTCCATCTGGAACGGCTGATTATCTTGATAATCAAGACCCTGGATATGGATATGAATGCTATGGTGGATTTAATTTACCTTATGTAACAGATTTAATTGGTGGATATGCTCCTGGAGTAACAAGTGTAGAATATCCTGAAAACATAGGAAGAACAATACCTGCTAATTCAGATATTATTGTTCAATTACATTATGCTCCTCTATTAAATGATGCAGAAGATATGTCTTCTATTAATATTTTCTTTAAAGATATACCAATTGAAAGAGAAATTTCTCAATACATATGGACTGATTGGCAATTTGTACTTCCTCCAGATCAAGAAACTACCATTATAAACGAATTATATATTGAGAATGATGTTAGTCTTGTCAATATATTACCTCACTCTCATTTAATTGGAAAATCTTGGGAAATATTTGCAACTACTCCAGAAAATGAAATTATTCCAATTATACAGATTAAAAATTGGGACTTTGATTGGCAAAGTTTTTACTATCCAGAATATTTATTGAAAATCCCTGGTGGCTCTACTATTACCGCAACAGCAGTCTATGATAATACGTCATCAAATCCAGATAATCCAAATGATCCTCCAGAATGGGTTTTTCCTGGAGATGGGACAACAGACGAAATGTTTTTTATTCCAATGGAATTTATATCATATCAAGAAGGTGATGAAGATATATATTTAGGAGATATTGAAGAATGTCCACTAAATGGTGACTTAAATAATGATAATATTTTAAATATTTTAGATGTTATTTCACTTGTAAATGCGATTTTATATGGTATAGAATATTCTTGCTCAGATTTAAATGATGATGATATGCTGAATATATCAGATGTTGTTATATTAATTAATATTATTTTAGAATAGATAATGCTTAGATTCTTATTATTTTTATTTATATCTTCTATTATTCCATTAAATTCTACCATTAATTCTGGTCCAATGGTAGGCTACTCTACAAAATCAGAGGTAGCTTTATGGATTCAAACTAAAGAATCTTCTAAAGTAAAATTTATTTATTGGGATATCAATGAATCATCTAATGTTTTTGAAACAGAAGAAATAATCACAAATAAAAACTCTAGTTTTACGGCAACATTAATTGCTGATTTAGTTAAACCAGGGACCACTTATCATTATCAGCCTGTTATTGATAATCAAAAAATAGAATTTGATTATAAATTAGAATTCCAAACACAGGAACATTGGGAATATAGAACACCGCCACCTGATTTCTCGTTTGCTGTTGGAAGTTGTGCCTATACAAATGAAATAGAAAAAGATAGGCCAGGTAAGAGCTATGGAGGTGATTATTTTATTTATTCAAGTATTTTAGATAAAAATCCTGATTTTATGCTTTGGCTTGGAGATAATGTTTATTTTAGAGAGCCTGATAATTCAAAAACAGGAGTATATCATCGTTATTCCCATGATAGATCTCTAATAGAATTACAGCCACTTCTTGGTTCTGTGCATCATTATGCAATATGGGATGATCATGATTATGGACCTAATAATTCAGATAGAAGTTTTATACATAAAAATATAACTCTTCAGGCATTTAAAGATTTCTGGGCGAATCCATCTTATGGAGTTGGAGATAATGGAGGTATTACAACACAATTTGGTTGGTCAGATGTTGAGTTTTTTTTATTAGATAATAGATTTTTTAGAAGTCCTCAGAATAGAAACCATACTTATAAAGAGATATTAGGTAAAGAGCAACTTCAATGGTTAATTGATGCTCTTAGTTCAAGTCAGGCAACCTTTAAAATTATTGCTATTGGTGGCCAAGTATTAAATTCAGAAAAAGTTTTTGAAAATTATATAAATTGGGAAGCAGAACATACAGAGTTATTGAATTTAATTGAAAAAGAAAAAATAGAGGGAGTAATATTTTTATCAGGTGATAGACATTTCTCAGAAGTTTCAAAAATGGCTAGATTTAAATCATACCCATTACATGATTTTACTGTATCTCCATTAACTTCAGGATTTTGTGATATTTGTATTGATGAGAATAATAAATACAGAATAAAAGAAAGCACAGTTTTTCAAAGAAACTTTGCTATATTCAATATCTATAGTTCTGATAAAAACAGGGTATTAGATTATACCATTTTTAATAATAAAGGTGAGCCTCTTTGGAACTATAAAATTAATGCAAATGATTTAAAATATTAAATGTGATATTCAATACACCTCCTTATTATTAAATCATTATAAATTATAAAATGAAATCTGTGTATTGGTCTAAAAATTATAAAATAGCAAAAGATAAATTTAATGAGTGTTTAACTTCATTAAGTAATAAAGGACTTAATATTAAACATGAAGAATTAAGTATCGATCAAAAAGATCCTGATGGTAACCCCCTATATATTGATGCTGTATGGATTGGAAATAAAAATGCAGATAAATTATATATGTCTACCTCAGGTATTCATGGAGTAGAAGGATTTGCAGGTTCAGCAATCCAACTATCAACACTAAATGAAATCAATACAATACCTTCAGATACGGCTTTGGCATTTTTTCATATTCTGAATCCATGGGGCATGTCATGGTTAAGGCGGGATAATGAATCAAATGTAGATTTAAATAGAAATTTTTTACCTAAAAATGAGGATTATTCAGGCTGTCATAGTCACTATATTAAGCTTGACTCTCTAATTAATAATAAAGGAGTTGTATCAAAAAATAATTTTTTTAAGTTTAGACTTTTAATTCATACGATGCTTTATGGAAAAACGAAAACAAAGCAGGCCTATGCTGAAGGGCAGTATGAATTTCCAAAAGGATTACATTTTGGTGGTCACAAATTAGAAAAGGGTCCCGAAGTATTCATTGATTGGCTTAATAAAAATATTTCTAATATTAAAAATTGTGTTTGGGTTGATTTACATACGGGCTTAGGAGATCCAGGTGAAGATAGTTTATTGGTCGATTTATCACCTTCTAATGAAAAATATTGTGAATTAAAAAAGCAGGTGTTTGGTAATAGAATTCTAAGCTTAGATCCAAAAGCAGGTATTGCCTATAAAATAAGAGGTGGAATGCAAAAAGGGATTGAATTATTGTTTCCTAATATAAATTGGACTTCCATTACTCAAGAATTTGGAACGCTTAAAGGGTTAGATGTTATAAGTGCTCTACGTTCAGAGAATAGTTGGACTCAGTATGGCAATTATAATAATAACAATGTATTAGAACATTGGAGTAAAAAAGCGCTCCTTGAAGCCTTTAGACCAAGTAATCAGGCCTGGGAAAAAAGGATTATTGAAAGAGGAAAAACTTTTTTTAATGATTCGTATAATTATCTTTTGAATAATTAAATTTTTAATACTAAGTTAAACAAAATAAACTTATAAATAATTAGGGAGAGGTTATTTTATGAGTCTTAAAACATTAACAAAATCGAAACATTCAGGCGCTGAGAGATCGTGGTTTGCTTCTCTTATGATGAGTGGCAAGATTACTAATGAACAATACTCTGTATATTTAAAGCAACAATTTGAATGTTATAATGCTTTAGAAAACAGGTTTAAAAATATTGGTCAATCAATCTCTAATATTCCAGAAAATTTAAAAAGAGCTGATTCTATAATAAATGATTTAGAAGAGTTATGCTCTGATATTAGTATAATTCCAATTTTTGAATCAACTAAAAAATATGTTGATTACATATTAAACAAGTGTGAAGAAGAGTTACTGTATGCTCATGTTTATGTTAGGTATCTTGGAGATTTAAAAGGTGGCCAAATGATTGCAAAAAGAATACCTGGATCTGGTCAATATTATAAGTTTAAAAATCCTGAAGAGTTGGAATCATTTATACGCTTACAACTATGTGAAGATAATAATTTTGTTGAAGAATGTAATAAGTGTTTTGATTCAGCTATAAATTTATTTAAAGATCTAGAAATATATCTTACTAAATAATTATTAATTATAAGGATTTAAAAATGGAAGATAAAAATAATTTAAATATTGATCTTGATAATGAAGAAATTAATGATGATATTAAAAAAGAAATGAAAAAATCTGATACCATTCATATACATAAAACAGATGATGATGGTAAAGAAGTTGATATCAATATTAATAAGGGCAAAAAAACTGTTAATGTAAATGTCAATAAAGATAATGATGGAAAAAAGACAAATGTAAAAATTGGATTCTCAGGAATAAAAGTAAAAGATGGTGAAGAATCAGTAAATATACAATTTTGGCCTATCTTTGTATTTGTTGGTTTAGTTATTTGTGGATTTTTCTTTTTAATATATAAAATTATAGAATTATTTATTAAATAAAATTTCACACTTAACTTGTAGTTAAAATGGATTAATAGTTTATTTATTTTTTGCTCTTAAAACAACAATAGTTCCTATAGCAGCTAATACAATTCCTAGTATTTTGATATTAATACTATAATCTATATTAAAAGTTTCTAATTTTATTGGAAGCAATAAAACTGGAGTTATATAGATAGTAGTAATTGTAGCAATCCACATAGATAATAAAATTACAATTTTAGTTCTAAAAGGAATTATATGATTTTCTATATATTGTTTTATAGGATTGCCGTAAATAGGATTATTAATAATTCTGTTATATAGTTTATCTGATGAGTGCATAAAAAAATAGGCGGATATAATAAGAAAAATTGTACCTGGAAGAACTGGCATATAATAACCTAAAATACCGATAGAGAAAAAAATAAAGCCAAGTATTACATAAATTATTTTTTTAAGATTCATAATTTATTTTTTTTAGTATTGGTATTGATAAAAATCTTAATAGTACTGATATAATCATCGATAAATGTATTGGAATTAAATTAAAATATATAGCTATATTATTTATATAATTTGATTCTACAATCAGACCAGCTAAAATTCCTCCAAGTAAAATTGCAAAACCTCTTAAAAAAGCACCCACTGCTGTAAAATGAATAACTTCATCTTTTTTAGATATTTTATATATCATATTAAAGGATGAAAGGCTGTATGCTGAAAAGCAAATTCCTGCTATAATAGAGACTAAACATGTCGCAATAATCTGATAGAAATCATTTAAGTAATAAAGAAGAATCCAAAAAATTGGTAATAGTATAATGGTATATGTTGATAACTTCAATACTTGATAATCTCCAATTTTTTCACAGAGTTTACCAAAATAATTAGAGCTTGAGAAATTAGCAATTTGCCATAAGGTCATATTAATGGTATAAATAATAACACCCAGATTCATTTCTCTAAGAATATATATTGAAAATAGTGGTCCAAAAAACATGATTGAAAAACTTATGTAGGAATTAAATACAATATAGTAGAAACTTTTATTTTTATCGGCAATTAGATTTTTGAAAGAGTATAAATATTCTAATAAATTAATATTTTCATTACCATCAAAATCATATTTTTTATTTAAATAAAAAGCTGAAATTAATCTTCCTATAAATGCAATAACAAATATAATAATAAAACCATTCATCATATTGCTTTCAAAAATATCTAATATATATCCAGCAATAAATGTTGAAATAAATGAAACAAAGCCTATAATTCTATTTCTTTTCCCAAAATATCTTGCTCTTAATCTAGTTGGAACAAAATAACCCATCCATGCTGTCCATGCGGGTCCAATAATTGATGCAATTGAAAAATATAAACAAGTCCATAATAGTATGATTGTATAATTTGGGAAATATAGAATGCAAAGTATAATTAATAGCCACATAAAAGATTGCACTAATGATGTAATAACAACAAATCTTCTTATGCTTTTAAATTTATTTTTAATCATTGATGAAAGTAGTTGAAAACATGAGCCAATAAATTGTGGAAATGAATTTAAGAATGATATTTGAAATGCTGAGAAATTAAGGAATACAGCTAAGGCTGATATATAGGTTTCTCCAGCTCCATACATAATAGCCCAAAATGTACCTTCAACTGTTGATAAATTAAGATTTTTTCTTACTTTATTTTTTTTCATTTCACTAAATTAAAATTAGATGTGCGATATGGTAACATAGATAACCTAGCATAAAGCCTATAATGGTATCAGATGGATAGTGAACCCCTAAAAATATCCTTGATAAAGCAATTAGAATGGGCCATACTAATAGTATGTTGGTATACTGAAAATAGTATATTATTGTAAGTATGGTTATTGTGATTCCTGATGTATGGCCAGATGGCATACTATATTTATCTGGAGGTTTCACCAAGCATTTGATATTAGTCTTTTCTTGGTCAAAGGGTCTATTCCTTTTTGTTGTATTTTTAATTATATAATAAATAGGATAATGAAAACTGTAAGCAACGCTTCCATATATAATTGCATTTATCGCTATAGAATAATCTTCAATTATTAATAAAAAAATAGCATAAGTAAGATACATCCACCAATCAGCGGTAGAGGTAATTATACGATAAAAATAGAAAATAAATTTATTATTTGATGTTAGTTCATTACAATATAAGCTGATATGTGTTTCTATATTATTGATATGTTTGATGTATTGATTCATTTTTGTTTATAAATTTGTAATATAATGTAAAAATAATTGTATAAATTATTGATATATATTAGCTTCATATTAGCTACGTATTTTTTTATTATATTTAAAGAGGAAAATTAAATGAGAAAATTTATAATTATAGCATTGATTGTTTCACATATTCTTAGTCATGAGCTTTATAAGGAAATAAAAATATATAATGTTAATTCCTTATTGGTAAATCGATTAATGTCTTTAGATATTGATCTAGATCATGTACATATGGAATCCGATAATTCTATAAAATTTGCTATTTCAGAATCTGATTTAGATAGAATTGATTCCAATCTTATCAAATACGAAGTTATTCATGAAGATTTAGAAGCTTTTTATCAATCTAGATTAACAAATGACATGGAATCTAGAGATTTTGAATATGGCTCTATGGGAGGTTATTATACATTTAATGAAATCGTTGAAAATTTAGATGAATTATCAGAAGACTATCCAGATTTAGTTGCTGAAAAAATCTCTATTGGTCAAACCCTTGAGGGTAGAGATATTTGGGCCTTAAAAATGAGTGATAATCCAAATATTGATGAAGATGAAGCAGAAGTTTTGTATACAGGTCTTCATCATGCTAGAGAACCAATGAGTTATATGAATTTATTTTACTATATGAATTGGTTAGTTGAAAACTATGATTCTGATCCAATTGCAAAGAATATTTTAGATCATAGAGAGCTATGGTTTGTACCAGCCTTAAATCCCGATGGATTAATTTATAATCAGCAAATTGCTCCAAATGGTGGAGGTATGCAAAGAAAAAATGCACGTGAAACCTGTAATGGAGGTGTTGATGGTGTTGATTTAAATAGAAACTATGGATATGCTTGGAATTGTCAAGGGAATTATCAAGGAAATGATTGTGAAACATCAGGTTCTAGTGGAGATGGTTGTAATGAAACATATAGAGGAA
>MDTE01027691.1_pt1 | contig 11423 bp, 10 predicted proteins | sample 811231 | NCBI WGS metagenome assembly MDTE01 (sample SAMN05326651, study PRJNA326480) | marine metagenome | isolation source: seawater | place: Indian Ocean: Red Sea | collected 2010
GATGCGGCTAGCGTTCGAATTGGTCCGGCGGAAATGGCATTCACACGAATGTCATTTTTTCCTAGATCCACGGCAAGATATTTTACACTACATTCAAGCGCTGCTTTAGCGACACCCATGACATTATAGTGGGGGACAACTCTTTCCGAGCCAGCATAAGTCAAAGTAATTATACTACCGCCCTCATTCATAATGGGCTGAGCTGCTCGGCAAAGGGATGTAAAAGAGTAACAAGAAATCGCCATAGTCTGCGCGAAATTTTGTGCGGAGGTGTCAATATAATGTCCGGTCAGCTCAGCTTTATCAGAAAATGCTATGGCATGGATGATGAAATCAATGGTTCCCCAAGCACCCTTGATATTATCAATGACGGTCTGAATACTTTTATCTTCGGAAACATCGCATTCCAAAACTAGCTCGCTTCCTAAATTTTCCGCTAATGGCCGAACACGTTTTTCTAAAACTTCATTTTGAAAAGTAAAAGCGACCTCCGCTCCATGATCTACAATCGTTTTGGTTATTCCCCAAGCGATCGAGCGATCATTTGCAACGCCCATAACGAGACCCTTTTTCCCCTTCATGAGGGGTTCTGGTTCGCTCATTTGTTTTTTTTACTCCTTATTTAAAACATCTGTTGGAACATTATACGAGAGTTTTCTCGCGAGAAAGCGGGTAGATCAAAGATAATACAACTTCTATCATTAAGACAAAAATTAATTTATAATTTTCCAGCTTCCGTCGGCTTCTCTGCATGCGCGTCCATATGCTCTTTCAGTTTTTCCTCCGATGGTTACAGTATGCTGATACTCTCTACAAGGTTGTCCACTTCGTTTCTGAATAATGGTCCGCGTTGGTATAATAATACCAGAATTACCACTGTCAGGGTTAGACCAAGTTGAAGGTTGTCCTACCCTTTTAGTCTCAAGGGCTGCCTGCTGCGCTCGAGATGCATAAATACGGTCATATTTATCAAGCTTCTGACCAATATGACTTCCTAGTAAAGCCCCAACTGCTGCTCCAGCGGCCGTAGCTACTACTCGACCTTTTCCTTTGCCAACTTTATTTCCTAAGATGCCTCCGATAACCCCTCCAATAACCGCTCCACCTTGTTCCTTTTGGTTATTGCCGACGCAGGCAAGCAAACCTAAGCTCAAGGAGCTAATCAGAACTAAACTCACAAATTTTTTTACCATTCTTTACTCCTAAATAATTAGTTTTAATAAATTTAACCATATTTTTGTTAAAAAAATGGCAAGAATTTAAACAAATAATCTGATTGGGTTTACATTATTTATTAACTAAACTTGGATCTAGGATATATAAAATGATATTTAATAGTAAGTAGAAAAATTACTAAAATCCACGCGAAAGATAAAAGTTATGGACAATGTGAATGAAAAAAATCCATTAGAAAAATTTACGCGGTGGTTTGAGGAAGCAAAGCACACCGAAGCCTCCCTCGCTGAAGCAATGACCTTAGCGACAGCCGACGAAAATGGGTGTCCTTCGGCAAGGATGGTGTTGCTAAAAAGTGCCACTGACAAGGGTTTTATATTCTACACTAACATGGAAAGCCAAAAGGGGCTGGAATTATCTATTAATCCCTCTGCCGCACTCCTTTTTCATTGGAAGTCCCTTAAACGGCAAGTAAGAATTTCAGGTGCTGTAGAGCAAGTCAGCGAAGAAGATGCAGATGCCTATTTTTCCTCGCGCCCAAGAGGTGCTCAAATTGGTGCTTGGGCTTCCGAACAGTCTAGACCAATGAAAAGCCAATTTGAATTAGAAAAAAACGTTGCAAAGTTTACAGCAAAATTTGGAATTTCTAAAATTCCTCGTCCAACTTATTGGTCGGGCTATTGCGTTATACCAAAGAGGATTGAGTTCTGGGAAGATCGAGCATTCCGCCTTCACAGCAGAGTTTTGTATACCTTTGATGAGAAGAAGTGGAGCCAACGTAATTTGTTTCCCTAGAAATTAGCCTGAAAAATATCTTGAAAAACCAGAAAAACTGTGAAGTGTATTGTTCGAACGAGTTTTTTGGAAGATCGGCTTAACATCTTAATGATGTAGGGGGAGCTATGATTAAGACCATCCTAGCTTGTGTCAGCAGCGCTAAAACTGGTCAGCAGGTGCTAGAATCGGTTGGGCGAATAGCAAAAAATTTTGGATCACATATTGAAATCTTGCACGTTAGAGCGGATCCAAGAGGCTTGGTACCATATACCGGTGAAGGCATGGACGGTTCCATGATAGAAGAGATCATGGAAGTTACTGAGAAAGAAGGGGCCGAACGAGCGCAAGATACAAAAAAACTATTTGATGAGTTTAGTAAATCAAGTGGGATTCCAATATTGGTTGAACCCGATGGGGAGACAGGGCCTACGATGTCATGGAGAGAGGAAACCGGTCGGGAAGATGAAATTATTGCGATAAGGGGAAGGTTATTCGATTTAATTTTTGTAGGAAGACCGATGAGAGATTCCGCATTCCCATCCCCAATTACACTCGAGGCGGCCTTATTAGATACTGGAAGACCGACCGTCGTGGTGCCACCAATATTACCGGGCCAAACAGGCGAACATGTGGCTGTGGCTTGGGAAAGTAGCTCTGAAGCTGCACATGCATTAAGTGCTGCAATTCCCATTTTAGAGAAGGCTAAAAAAGTAACTTTGCTTTCGGCCGACCCTGTCGAACCGCCGGCTATTCCGCCGGAAGAGGGTGCTTTAAGACTCAAATGGTCGGGGATTGATTCAACGATTAAAAAATTTGACGTCAATGAACAGGAAATCGGGGCAGCCTATCTAAAATATGCGTCAGAGGTGCGTGCAGACTTTTTGATCAAGGGTGCTTACGCAAGAAGCCGCGTACGCCAAATGATTTTGGGGGGTCGCACCCGGCACATTATTACGTCTACAGAAATACCAGTTTTACTCTGCAAGTAACAAATATTTTTGATTTAATTATCATTAGTAAAGAAGTCGTTCCCTTTATCGTCGACTACTATAAAAGCTGGAAAATTTTCTACCTCAATTCGCCAAATTGCTTCCATACCTAGTTCTTCATATTCTATGCATTCAACTTTTTTTATGCAGTCTTGAGCTAAACGCGCGGCTGGGCCACCTATTGATCCTAAATAAAAGCCACCATATTGCTGACATGCTTCTGTAACTTGTTTTGACCTGTTGCCTTTAGCCAACATGATGTGGCTTCCACCTTTAGCCTGAAAATCTGCAACATAAGAGTCCATCCTTCCAGCAGTCGTCGGGCCAAAAGACCCAGAGGTAAAGCCCGAAGGTGTTTTTGCCGGACCTGCGTAATATATGGGATGATTTTTCATGTAATCCGGCATGGGTTCACCGGCTGCAAGGCGCTCAGAGATCTTTAAGTGAGCTAAGTCGCGCGCAACGATAAGAGGCCCGTTAATAGAGAGCCGTGTTTTTATGGGATGTTCTGATAGTGTTTGTCTTATTTTATTCATTGGTTGGTTTAGGTTTATTTGGATTACCTCGCCACCAAGGGAAGATTCATCTATTTCAGGCAAATATTTAGCTGGATTAGTTTCAAGTTTTTCAAGAAATATTCCCTCTCTATTAATTTTCCCCAGTATTTGCCTGTCAGCGGAACAAGAAACGCCAATACCTATGGGCAGAGAAGCACCGTGACGAGGAAGCCTTACCACTCGAACATCGTGACAAAAATATTTACCCCCAAACTGCGCTCCAATACCCATTTCTTGAGTTAATGAAAGAATTTTCTCTTCCATTTCTGTATCTCTAAAAGCTTGTCCATATTCATTGCCGTGAACCGGCAAGCCGTCGAGATAATGTGTGCTAGCTAACTTGGTAGTTTTTAAATTAAATTCAGCAGACATTCCCCCTATAACTATTGCTAAGTGATAAGGAGGACAAGCAGCCGTACCTAATAGTCTTATTTGATCCTCTAAAAATGAGATTAAACGTTCAGGATTTAGTATCGATGGTGTTTGTTGAAATAAAAAAGATTTATTGGCCGATCCACCACCCTTAGCAATAAATAGAAATTTATATTCGTCGCCGTCGGTCGCATAAATTTCAATCTGCGCTGGTAAATTATTTCCAGTATTTTTTTCATCATACATAGTTAGGGGGGCGACCTGAGAATAACGAAGATTACCTTCGGTATATGCTTTATATACACCATTAGAAAGGGCCGCTTCGTCACCTCCGTTGGTCCAGACGTTTTGGCCTTTCTTTCCCATAATAATCGCCGTACCAGTATCTTGGCACATAGGCAAAATACCTCCTGCAGCTATATTTGCATTTTTGAGAAGGTCTAAGGCAACATAATGATCGTTCGATGATGCTTCTTGATCTTTTAGGATTGCAGAGAGTTGTGCAAGATGGCTAGGTCGGAGGTAATGTGCAGTATCATGGAATGCTGCGTGGGCAAGTCTAATCAGTCCTTCCGTATTTATTGTAAGGATCTCGGTATCATTGAACTTCTCGACCTCTACAAAATCCGTTGTGATAGCTCGAAAATCCGGCTCTGAGTCTGTTGTTTGGAATAAATCGCGAAACATAAATGTCGACATATGAAGGGCTCGTTGAAATCCTTAATTAATACGTTTTCTCGGTCTTGATTTATAATATTATTTTTTTCGAAAACTATCGAGTGCAATTACCGTATCTTCAATTTGAGTTTCTGCAGGCAAGTCGGAGTTTTCAATCGAACCTGTTTTATCAGACATTTTTTCTTTGGTTTCATTTTCCGTTTGGGTCGGAGTGAAGTTACCATCATTATCAAACTGCAGGCCGAAATTTACCGAGGGATCTACAAATGCCTTAACCGCGTCAAAAGGAATAAACAGCTTTTGGGATTTTCCATTAAAACTTAAGGTTACTGAAAAAGCATTTTCAGTTGTCGTTAAATCCCAGAACTTATTTTCAAGAACAATGGTCATCTCTTTAGGGTATTGGGCCAATAATATCGCAGATATCTTTACTCCGGGCCTTTGGGTCCCAAAAGTTATGTAAAGATGGTGTGATCCTGGAAACTCACCGTCAATCGCACAATCTAAGGCCTGCCGAAGTACACTTCTCATGGCGTTATCCAATAATTTGGCGTAGTCAATTTGATCGTTTGACATCATGGTAACATTTTTAAGTTATTAACCTCTTGTTCCGCAAGTTCGAAATGTCCAAAGTAAAATTGGTCTGTAGAAAAATTTGAGTGGGGGGATCCTGTTGCCCGGTACCCCCCGGACCGCGCTTACCTGTATTTAGGCAGCAAGGGCCAAATCATTATCATTGGCATTTGTAAATTAGCCCGATAACGGCGGTACAATGCCGGACGAAAGACTGATCTTTACACGCGCGTCGATCCTATTTCGCCCCCATAAAAACACTTCTTATGGATGTTGGTGGAGGCGCCGGGTACTGCCCCCGGGTCCGCATCGTTTATTTCAAAAGCCGTTTATCGTCATATCTGGAATACCAGCACTTTCATTATAGGGTGATTCTATCATAAATTAAAGTATAGAACTTTTAGTTTAAAAAACTGGACGAGATAGATGGATCAATATCTTAATCTAATGCGGCTTGTTTTAAATGAAGGTGTTAAAAAAGAAGACCGAACGGGAACTGGGACCAAAAGTATCTTCGGTCATCAATTTCGGTTTGATTTGTCTGAGGGCTTTCCAATAGTCACGACCAAGAAACTTCATTTACGATCTATAATTCATGAGTTGTTGTGGTTCCTATCCGGTGATACAAACATTCAATATCTTAACAAGCATAATGTCTCAATATGGGATGAATGGGCAGATGATGCGGGTAATCTTGGCCCAGTCTATGGAGCACAATGGCGATCGTGGCCCTTAAGTAGTGGTCAGAAAATAGATCAGATAAGTCAGCTGATAGATGAAATAAGAAACAATCCGGATTCTAGACGGCTTGTTGTGAGTGCATGGAACGTTGGCGCTATCGATAATATGGCTCTTCCGCCTTGTCATTGTCTTTTTCAGTTCTATGTGGCGGGAGATAAATTATCTTGCCAGCTTTATCAACGAAGTGCCGATATATTTCTGGGGGTCCCTTTTAATATAGCTTCCTATGCATTATTGACGATGATGGTCGCACAAGTGACCGATCTTAAACCTGGAGATTTTATTCATACATTTGGAGACGCTCACTTGTACGAAAACCACTTTGATCAGGCTCTCAAGCAACTGGAACGAAAGCCAAAAAAATTACCAAAAATTATTATAAATCCAAAGGTCAAGAATATTTTTGATTTTTCCTATGAAGATTTTACACTTAAGGGGTATGATCCACACCCTCACATTCGTGCCCCTGTAGCAGTCTAGTTCAATGCGTCTATCCATTATAGTTGCGATGTCGGAAAACGGCGTTATCGGGAAAAATAATGGTCTTCCTTGGAATTTGCCCGGTGACCTTGCTAATTTTAGAGAACAGACTATCGGCAAGCCTGTGATAATGGGTCGTAAGACTTTGGAGTCTATTGGTAAGCCATTACCCAGCCGAAAAAATATTGTTATCACGAAGAATAAAAGTTTTTATTTTCCCGGTACAACCAGCGTCAATACCTTAGATGACGCTATTAAAATTGGTCGTGAATTCGCAGGAGAAAATGGAGGTTGTGAAATTATGGTAATCGGGGGGGCTAAGATTTATGCTGCATCTTTGAAATTTGTAAATCGATTATACGTTACCGAGGTTCACTGTAATATCATCGGTGATGTCACTTTTCCCTGTATTGTTAAAAAAGAATGGTCGGAGATATTCCGGGAGTTTCATCCTGCTCTTTCCGGAGAGAGTTGCAACTATAGCTTTGTAATCTACGATCGTGTAGTTACCAATTTATGATTTTTTTTAACTCGATAGCGGTACAGATAAATTTGATAAATAACTTTGTTGCTAAGATCATAACAATCGGCAAGCTACAGTCGATATTGTGGAATTTAATTTTAATTATAACGATAGTAATGGGCTGTAATTGGAAGTCGAGAGCTTTTTCAGTTGAGGTTCAAGACTTGTCTATTTCGAAGGCTGATCGTGTAATTGTTTTAAAGTCTGATCGCCAATTGATATTAATGAGGGATGACAATGTTTTAAAAATTTACCAAATTGCCCTAGGTAGATATCCAAAAGGACACAAGCAATATCAAGGGGATGCCCGAACACCCGAGGGCCAGTATATTCTTGATCTAAAAATTAAAAACAGTCACTTTCATAGAGCCATACGTATTAGCTACCCTAACGCAAAAGATATTGAAAGTGCTAAGTTGAGTGGTAAAGATCCTGGCGGAAAAATCATGATTCATGGTTTGCCTAACACGATGTCTGCCGAGCGAGTAGGCCACCCTACTCTAGACTGGACCCAGGGTTGCATCGCGGTTACCAATCGTCAAATGGACGAAATTTGGCGGATGGTAGATATAGGAACTCCAATAGAAATTCATCCCTAGGTTTTGGTGTCAAAATTTTTTAGGGCCCGCCAGATTTTTTCTTGTTTGGCAGGCATTTCAACTGAGGGTGCTCCGACTCGTGCCAATGCGTCGTTAATCGCATTCATAACTGCAGGCATAGCGCCCACGGTTCCAGCTTCGCCCACACCTTTAACACCTAGAGGATTTCTAGCAGTGGGAATTTCATTAGCGGCGATATTAAAATCACAAAAGTCATCAGCTCGAGGCATGCAGTAATCCATAAAAGAACCCGATAACAATTGACCGCTTTTCCTATCATAATGAATATCTTCCATTAAAATTTGACTAGCTCCTTGCACGATGCCTCCATGAACTTGTCCATCAAATAGAATTGGGTTGAGTATCGTCCCAGCATCATCGACAGCAGTGTATTTTACCAACTCCACCTTGCCGGTTTCTGGGTCAATTTCCACCTCTGCGAGGTGTACCCCATTTGGGTAAGTAGGCGCTTGGCCTAGACCCATACCAAATTCACCGTGTTCGTATAGGCCTGGTTCAATATCCGGAGGTAACTTGGGCTTCTGAAAGGCAATTTGGGCAACTTCTTTCAAACTTATTTCGTAGTCCGTTCCGGCAACCTTGAACGAGCCGCCACTGTATTCTATGTCAGAAGCTGCCGACTCTAGAACGTGAGCGGCAATGAGTTTTCCTTTTTCAAGAATTTTTGTTGCAGCATTAATCACCGCACCACTTACAAAAACCGCACAACGAGCATTAAAGGTGCCAACTCCGTGTGCAATTTTATCCGTGTCACCAAATCGATACTCAATTTCATTGGTGTCTACCTGCAGTGTATCGGCTAATACCTGTTTGAAAGTGGTAGCGTGGCCCTGGCCATGATCCATAGCGCCGCTCAATAATGATATATTACCTGATGGGTCAAATCTAATTTCAACATGCTCAAAATTTGTACTTGCCACTCCTGTTATACTATTTGATATCCCTAGGCCGCGGATTTTGCTACGGGTTCTACTTTCTTCAAATCTATTTTTAAAATTCAAATAATCACTGGCATCTAAGCAGTCCTCGAAGTTGCGAACAAAGTCTCCACAATCATAAATGTCTCCAAAGCAGGTTTTAAAGGGTATATCTTGTGTTTGGAGAGTGTTAATGCGTCTCAGTTCAATGGGGCTGACGCCAAGTTTACGGGCGGCAACATCTATCATGACTTCTAAAACATACACTGGTTCAGGCTTGGCACCACCACGGTATTGAGCGTTACCGATCATATTTGTAAACCCGCCAGTGACTTGGGCATGAATGGAGGGAATGCCGTATACACCTGCTAGCCCTCCTAATCCACCAGTTGTAGTCCTTAGATTACGATCATTTCCATAATATGCCCCAATTGGCACTTTAGTGTGGGTTCTGAGAGCTAGAAATTTATGATTAGCGTCAAGCGCTAATTCACAGTCTACAATCCCTCCTCGGGCCTGCTCATCTGTCATTATCCCTTCGCTGCGGTCAGCGATCCACTTCACCGGTCTCCCTGTAACCTCCGAGGCCCATAAAGCCAGGCTATACTCGGGATGGCAGCCACCCCGCGTTCCAAATCCACCGCCCATATTATCACATATGACACGAAGTTTTGTTTGGGGGATTTTTAATATTTGCTCGGCTATTTGCTGTCTAATACCATGAACAGACTGGACTGTTGCTCTAAGAGTATATCGATCTTCAAATCGGTCATATTCGGCAATACAACCACGGTTTTCCATGGGATTACCCGTAATTCTGTTGACGTGAATCCGATGTTTTATGACGTGTGTAGCACTTGAAAAAACAGTTTCTGTAGAGGCCGCATTTCCTTTTTCAAAATGATATGCCTCGTTGTCGGGATTATTATCCCAAATTTTATCCGCTTCCTTAGAAAGTGCCTCGTCTATAGAAGTAATAGCTGGTAATTCTTTATATTCGACCTCGACTAACTCAGCTGCATCCTTTGCCTGATCGGGCGTTTCAGCAACAATAAATCCAATTGCTTCGCCAGAATATCGCACGCGCCCCTGTGCTAACAAAGGTTGTGAAGAAACAAAGCTGGGTGATCCATCTCTGCGTTTCCCGGGTGCTAAAGGCTTTAATCGGCCCAGGCTACGTTTTTTTAAATCATCTCCTATAAGAACAGCGAGGACCCCTGGGGCTTTTTTTGCAGTAGATGTTTTTAAAGACGTTATATCGGCATGTGCAAGTTGAGAGCGCAAAACAAATGCATAGGCTTGGTTTAGCAAATTTACATCTTCTGTATATCTGCCCTGACCCTGCAATAGCCTTGAATCCTCCTCGCGGTGAATAGGCTTTCCTATGTAGTTCATGACTAATTTATCCTGTATTGGGGGTTTTCAACATTGGTTTTATCTATAGTAATTTGCCCTTTCTCGAGCAAATATTCCAAATGTGCTAGAACCGACCTCGCCGCGGCATTATGCATTTTCTCAGGTAAATGTTTATATAAGAGTCCTACAATTTCATCGATCGTGTAATAACCATTGTCAACGCATTTTAGAATTTCCCCTTCTCTCATTCGGCGATGATTACGATATGCGCGTGTAAAGGGTTTTGGGTCCGGAATAGAAGGACCATGCGCGGGCCAATATGAATTTTCACTGCGTAATAGGCACCTTTCGAGACTAGAAAAATATTCCCCCATATTCCCATCGGGAGGGGATACAATTGTTGTATTCCAACTCATAATATGATCACCGGTGAAAAGAATGTTTTCTTCCAATAAAGCAAAACACATGTGATTAGACATATGGCCCGGCGTGTGTAAGGCCTCAATAGTCCAATCATCCCCTTTAATTAAACTACCATTCACTAAAATCTCGTCAGGAGAAAAACTATATTCAATTGACTCTGCAGTTTTAACGCCTTTGGGAATTTCTCTGAGAATGGCACCATGGACCCGGCCTCCCAATTTTTCTTTTAAGGGCGTGACGCCAGGGGAATGATCCATGTGAGTATGGGTCACTAAAATGCGTTGAACGGTTTCTCCCTCTAGAGTTTTAATCAATGCGTTTAGGTGTTCATTTAATAATGGGCCTGGATCAATCACGGCCACGTTTCCATGGCCTACAATGTATGTGTTGGTTCCGTGAAAGGTAAAACTGCTGGGGTTTCTGGCTACTAATCGGCGCACCAAGGGTGTAACCTGTTTGGCTACTCCATATTCAAACTCCATACGTTTTCTAAAAGGAATATTATTTTCGGGCACGTTCATTTACTCTATAATGATCTGTGGGTTAATGGGTTGTGAATTACTACCAGAAACTTTCTCCCATAAATATTTTGCAATTGTGTGATAAATTTCGGATCTAGGACCTTTTGGTTCACTCACTAAAATCGGCTTACCGTTGTCAGAACCTTCGCGAATAGCCATTTCCAAGGGAACTTCGCCTAAAAAATCAACCCCCATTTGAAGTGCCGCACGCTTGGCGCCACCATGTGTGAATATTTCTGATCTTTCACCACAATTGGGGCATAAAAAATAACTCATATTCTCAATAATGCCCAGAACAGGCACTTCCACCCGTTTAAACATATTTAGACCTTTACGCGCATCCAATAGTGCTAGGTCTTGCGGTGTGGATACGATTACGGCGCCTGCCATTGCTACTCGCTGTGCCATCGTTAGTTGAGCATCTCCAGTGCCTGGGGGCATGTCTACGATGAGTACATCCACATCGCCCCAGTTAACATCCTGCATCATCTGTTCCAAGGCGCCCATCACCATCGGTCCACGCCAGATGGTGGGGGTATCTGCAGGAACCATAAATCCAATGGACATACATTTTAGCCCATATTTTTCAATGGGTAACAAAATTTTTCCATCAGGTGATTGGGGCTTCTCAGAGATGCCAAGCATTAGGGGCAATGAAGGGCCGTAAATGTCTGCATCAAGGATCGCTGTCGAGAGACCCTTTTGAGCGAATGCGAGAGC
>MDTE01083063.1_pt1 | contig 11423 bp, 9 predicted proteins | sample 811231 | NCBI WGS metagenome assembly MDTE01 (sample SAMN05326651, study PRJNA326480) | marine metagenome | isolation source: seawater | place: Indian Ocean: Red Sea | collected 2010
ATCTTTAACTTTTTTAAAGTTTAAATTTGAATTCTTATTTTTTACCTTTTTTAAAAATTTTTCTATTTGACTTGTTTTACATCTATATTGATAAATAATTTTGCTACCATCGAAAATAGCAAACAAAATATTTGTATTTCCACAATCAATAGTTAATAACATTATAATCCTTAATCAATTCAACATCACCTGAAGTAATAACAATAATTTTTCCTGCATTATCCTCTAAAATTAAATTACCATTTTCTTTAACGTTTTTTAAAATACCAGAGAAAAATGTTTGTTCATTTCTAACTTTAATTTTTTTTCCAATCATACCACAATTCTTTTTCCAAAGATTAATTTCTTTTGTCCCACCTTTTTTTTCCCATTTTAAATATTTTAAATAAATATTATTCATAATACCTTTAACTATAATATTTTTGGAGATATTATTAAAGTTACAAAACATTTTAAGGTTTCCTGGAATCCAATTATTTTCTATAAATTCTGGAGAATTATTGTAATTTATTCCTATTCCAATAACTAATCCATATGATGTAGATTCTATCAAAATGCCACCTAACTTATAATTATTTAATATTAAATCATTTGGCCATTTTAATTTTAATTTACCTTTTAAAACTGGGAAATAGAAAATTAAAGTTTCATATACCGCATTTGAAACAAGAAATGAAATTGTTGGCCACTCGAGTTGCTTTCTATTTGGACATAATATCATTGACATGTAAATTCCATAATTTTTTTTTGATATCCAAACATTACCTCTTCTTCCACGACCATTAGTCTGACAATTTGTAATGAAACCCATTCCTTCAGATTTTTTCTTTAACTTTTTTAAAATAGCTAATGCTATATCATTTGAAGAGGAGACTTTTTCGAAATATCTTAATGATAATCCTTTAACTAATGAATCATTTTTTACAGTCATTTTTTTAATTCAAATAACTTCATTAATAATTTTTGCAACAAACTCATTTAAGGGCCCAATAATTAGAAAAAAGAAAATTATAAATATAACTGACAAAAATGTTACCAATCTATTGTGATTTTTAAATTCAACATCTAAAGGGGTATTACTTTCGTCAAAATACATTAATTTAATAATTCTTAAATAATAGAAGGCACCAACAACTGATGATAAAACACCTACTATAGCCAAAAGAATAAAATCTGATTTTATGGCAGAGGAAAAAACATACCATTTAGCAAAAAAACCAGCCGTTGGTGGAATACCAGCCATAGAAAACATCAATATCATCATTGCTGAAGCTAGGAGGGGATGTGTAGTATTTAATCCAGCTAAATCAGATATCTTCTCTATTAATGCTCCATCCTTTTTTAAAGTTAAAATAATTGAGAAAACTCCTATTCCCATAAAAATATAAATTGTCATATAAATAATTACACTATTTAAACCAATAGGTGTACCTGAAACCAAACCAACAAGAGCATATCCCATATGTGCAATTGATGAGTAAGCTAACATTCGTTTAATGTTTTGTTGCATCAAAGCTCCACTAACACCAACAATCATTGAAAAAATTGAAATAAACATAATTATTTGAAGCCATTGCTTGTGCAAATTTATAAATGTAAAGTATGTTAACAATAAAATTACTGTAATTGACGCAATTTTTGGAATAATAGCAAATATAGCCGTAACTTGGGTTGGCGCTCCTTCATATACATCTGGTGTCCACATATGAAATGGGGCAGCAGAAATTTTAAATGCCATTCCAGAGAGCAAAAATACCATACCAACAATTAATCCAATTGAAAGATTATTTGATGAAAATTCAGAAATGAGTTTAAAATTTGTAGACTCAGCAAAACCATAAATAAGTGAGCACCCATAAAGAAGCAAACCTGATGAGAGAGCGCCAAGTAGGAAATATTTTAATCCTGCTTCTGATGATTTTAAAGAAGATGTTCTCATAGATGCTAATACAAAAAGAGGAAGTGATTGCATTTCAATTGCCATGTATAAAGAAATTAAATCATTTGAAGATATCATTAATAACATTCCTAAAACAGAGAACATTACTAAAGTGTTAAATTCAATTTTATCTATTTCATCACCATAACCTTCACTGTTAATCCAACAGCAAAAGAAAGCACCTATAATCACTAATGATTTCATGTATGTCCTAAAAGAATCAACAACAAAATAATCATTAAAAATCACTGCATTTTGAATCGGCACAGTACATAAAAAAGAAAAAACTAATGCATAAGAAGCTAAAGTAATTATCCTTGATATTTTGAGAACATTTTGATCTTCTTCATAAAATGCTGCTAGAATGACTTGGAATATAATAAAAGTTAAAAGCACCAGTTCAGGAAAAATTGTAAAAAGTAATGAAGAATTTAATTGCATTATTAGTTGACCTTTTTAATTTAAACCTTCAAAAAAAGTACTTAAAAAATTATTTAAAGTTGGATTTAAAATATCTAAGAGAGACAATGGATAAATACCTAGCAAAATTATAAATATTGAAATAGGAATATAGACTAACATTTCTCTATTATCTAAATCTAATAAATCTTTTAATTCATTTTTATTAAGATTTCCAAAAATTATTCTCCTATAAAGCCAAAGCATATATGTAGCACCTAAAACTAATCCTGTGGCAGCAAAAATAGCTACCCAATTTGAATTATTCCAAGCTCCAACCAGAACAAGTATCTCACCTACAAATCCTGAAGTCCCTGGCAAACCAACAGAAGCTAACATCATTAACATAAAAAAAATTGCATATTTTGGCATGTTGTATGCTAATCCAGAGTATGATGATATTTCTCTTGTATGAAATCTATCATAAATCACTCCTACTGAGAAAAACAAAGCTGAAGAAACTAACCCGTGTGAGATCATTTGAAAAATAGCACCAGCTAAACCTTGATGATTTAATGAAAAAATCCCAATTGTTACAAATCCCATATGTGCTACAGATGAGTAAGCAATTAATTTTTTCATATCTGTTTGAATAAGTGCAACCAAAGAAGTATAGATAATTGCTATTATAGAAAGTATAAATATAAAAGGAGCGAAAAATTCAGATGCAATAGGAAACATAGGCAACGAGAATCTAATGAAACCGTACCCACCCATTTTTAATAAAACGCCTGCAAGTATCATTGAACCAGCTGTTGGAGCTTCTACATGAGCATCAGGTAGCCAAGTATGAAATGGCCACATTGGTACTTTCACACAAAATGAAGCAAAAAAACCTAAAAAGAGCCAATATTGTAAATTTGAAGAGAATTCATAAATAGATAATTTTGGAATATCAGTAGTTCCAACAATACTATACATTACAAGCATACATATTAACATAAGAACTGAACCTAACAGAGTATATAGGAAAAATTTAAATGCAGCATAAATTTTTCTTGCCCCTCCCCAAATACCTATTATTAAAAACATTGGTATAAGCACTCCTTCAAAAAAGAGATAAAACATAAACATATCAAGTGATACAAACATTCCTATCATCATTGTCTCTAATATGAGAAATGATATAATATATTCTCTAACTTTATATTTTATTGAGTTCCAACTTGCTAGAATTGCAAATGGAGTTAAAAAAGAAGATAATAAAACAAAAGGCAATGAGATACCATCTATGCCAAAATGATATGATATGCCTGAATGTAATATCCAATCATATTGTTCTTCAAATTGGTAATTTGGGTTAGAATTATCAAAATTGAGATAAATTAAAATTGAAAGAAAAAAATTAAATCCTGAAACCCATAATCCAACTAACTTTGCGTTAGAACTAACAATATCTTTATCACCTCTAATTAAACATAGAAAAAGAACACCTAAAATTGGAAGGAATGTAATAATACTTAAAATAGGTAAATTTAATATCAATTTTTTTTCCTAGAGTGAAACAAAATACCACGATAAAATAATAACAACACCTATCATCATAGCAAAAGCATAATGATATACATATCCTGTTTGTAAAAGAACTAACTTTCTAGATATATTGCTAACTGTTTTTGACAAACCATCTGGACCATAAAAGTCGATAGTTTTTTTATCTACAAAATACCAGAAAAAACTTCCAATTTTTAAAGAAGATTTTACAAAAACTAAATTGTAAAATTCGTCAAAAAACCATTTATTAAAAAATAGTTTATGTAAATAAAAAAATCTTGATACAAAAAATGAAGGTAATTTTGGAAAAAGAAGATAAAATAAAATAGCTACAGATACACCGAGTATTGCGCAAATAGTTGGAATTTTTTTTATTACAAATGGAACATTATGAGCGTTAAGAATTGAATCGTTTTCAGGTAAAATAAATATTGAATTTTTCCAAAATTCTAACATGTTATCTCCAACAAATATTTCATAGCCAAACCAACCTGAAAATATTGCTCCTAATGCAAGTGGTAGCAAAGGAATAGTCATTATATTTGGTGACTCATGAACTTTCTCGAACACTTCTTTATTTGATCTATTGGAACCATGAAAAGCAAGAAATATTAACCGCCAACTATAAAAAGCAGTTAATATTGCTGCTAAACAACCAACTATATAAGCAAAATTTCCTACGAAAGTATTAGAAGCAAAAGATACTTCTAAAATCATATCTTTTGAATAATAACCTGCAAAAAAAGGAAACCCAGCAAGAGCCAGTGAACCTATCCACATCATACAATAGGTAAAAGGAATTTTATTCCATACTCCACCCATTTTTCTCAAATCCTGTTCATTTGAAAAAGCATGAATAACTGAACCTGCTCCCAAAAATAATAACGCCTTAAAAAAAGCATGCGTTGTTAAATGAAACATAGCAGCAGGATAAGCTGAGACACCAGCAGCAAAAAACATATAACCAAGTTGAGAACAAGTAGAATATGCAATTACTCTTTTAATATCAAATTGAGTGATTGCAATAGTTGCTGCAAATATACAAGTTAGAGCTCCAACGATTGTAATCAAGCTTAATGAAAAAGGTGCAAACTCTAATATAGGGGACATCCTACAAACAAGGAAAACACCTGCCGTGACCATAGTTGCAGCATGTATAAGAGCAGAAACTGGCGTTGGCCCTTCCATTGCATCTGGCAACCAAGTATGTAATCCAAGTTGTGCTGATTTCCCCATAGCACCAATAAACAACAAAATAGATATAACTTCTAAAGATGAAAATTGTATTCCAAATATTATAATTTTGTCAGATAAATACTCTGGTACATTAGAAAAAATATAGGAAAATTGAACAGATTCAAATACAAAGAAAACACATAAAATACCTAAAGCGAAACCAAAATCACCAACTCTATTAACAATAAAAGCCTTCATTGCTGCCTTGTGTGCAGATTCTTTTTTATACCAAAATCCAATAAGTAGATATGAGGCAACACCTACCCCTTCCCAACCAAAAAACAATTGTACAAGATTGTCTGACGTTACTAAAATTAACATTGCAAATGTAAAAAAACTCAAATAAGACATAAAACGACCCTTTGAGGGATCATGTGACATATAACCTATAGAAAAAATGTGTACACATAGAGAAACTGAGGTAACTACAAATAGCATAACAGATGATAAAGTATCAAATTTTAATGCCCAATTGACTTCAAAATTGTACACACTGATCCACTTTGCAATGTCTAAAGTCAGAAAGTTTCCATCAATTGCAACATAAAAAAATGCAAAACAAGACAAAATAAATGATATAGAGATTGAAATAATAGTTGTTAAAATTGCGAGACCATCAAGTTTTCTCATTGAAAAAAGACCTGACAAAATTGATGCTATTAAAGGTAAAAAAACAATGGTTTTTAAAAACATTAGTTACCCTTTCATAACATTAATATCTTCTACAGAAATAGAACCTTTGTTTCTAAAATATACTACTAATATTGCCAATCCTATTGCAGCTTCTGCTGCAGCTATTGTAAGAATAAACAAAGAAAAAATTTGTCCTTTCAAATCTCCAATATACGCTGAAAATGCAACTAAGTTCAAACTTACAGATAAAAGAATTAATTCTATTGACATTAATATAGTTATTACATTTTTTCTATTTAAAAAAATACCAAAAATACCTAAGACAAATAATATGCCAGCGACACTTAAAAAATGGGAAAGTGAAATTTCAAAATTCATAAAACAAATTTCCTAATTATTTTTTTCTGATTTGACTTTAACTAATCTAACAGTAGCTTCTCTTTTTCTATCATTTTGATTAGATATTAATTGTTTTTTAACTCCTGGTCTTCTTCTCATTGTTAAAGTTATTGCTCCAATCATAGCAACAAGAAGTATTAAACCAGATAATTGAAACAAGTATATATTATCAGTATATATTATTTTTCCTAATTCTTTAGTGTTATTTAAATTATCAAGTTTAATTACTTTTTTGTTTAATTTTGATGAATTAAAAAAAACAAGAAATAACTCTGCAATTAATATACTTCCAACCAAAAAACCAATAGTTCTATATTTTTTAAAACCATCTCTTAATTTAACAAAATCTACATCTAACATCATTACAACAAATAGAAATAAAACCGCAACAGCACCAACATAAACAACTACTAACATCATTGCTAAAAACTCAGCATTAAGAAGAATAAAAAGACCTGCTGAATTAAAAAATGTTAAAATTAAAAAAAGAACAGAATGAACAGGGTTTTTAGAAATCACTACCATTAAACCTGCAAAACAGGTAATTATAGAAAAGAGATAAAAAAAATAAGAAGTAATCATTTTACAAATTTTTTAACGCCATTTACTATCTGAAAGAAGATTTTTGGAAATTTCCGCTTCCCATCTATCTCCATTTGCCAACAATTTTTCTTTGTCATAAAAAAGTTCTTCACGTGTTTCAACTGCAAATTCAAAATTCGGACCTTCAACTATTGCATCAACTGGGCAAGCTTCTTGACAAAAACCACAATAAATACATTTTGTCATATCTATATCATATCTAGTTGTTCGCCTTGACCCATCATCTCTAGGTTCAGCTTCAATTGTAATTGCTTGTGCGGGACAAACAGCTTCACATAATTTACATGCTATACATCTTTCTTCACCATTAGGATATCTCCTCAATGCATGTTCACCTCTAAACCTCGGAGACAAATACCCTTTTTCATAAGGATAATTAATTGTTACTTTTGGTTTAAAAAAATATTTTAAAGTTAATATCATACCATTAAATATCTCATATAAAGAGAATGTTTTTATTAATTTAGATAAATAATTCATTTTACTTTATCCATTAATGTTAGGAAGTTTATTGAAATACATTAAAAACCCAGATGTCAATACAACATAGAATAATGAAAAAGGAAGGAATATTTTCCATCCTAATCGCATCAATTGATCATATCTATATCTAGGTGTTGTTGCACGAATCCATAAAAAAACAAATAAAACTAATACAATTTTTATTATAAACCAAATTGGACCCGGTATATAGTTAAAAGGTGCGAAATCAAAAGGTGGAAGCCAACCACCAAGAAAAAGAACCGTAGTCATAGCACTCATTAAAATCATATTTGCATATTCACCTAAAAAAAACAAAGCAAATGTCATTGATGAATATTCAACAAAATAACCTGCAACAAGTTCTGATTCACCCTCTGGTAAATCAAAAGGAGCTCTATTTGTTTCTGCAAGTGTAGATATAAAAAATATAACAAACATGGGAAACAAAGGGAAAAAATACCAACCATCCTTCTGAGCAAGCACAATTTCACTCAGATTTAGTGATCCAGCACATATTAAAACATTAATAATAACCAATCCCATTGACACTTCATACGAAACCATCTGTGCCGCTGATCTTAAAGCACCAAGAAAAGCATATTTTGAATTACTTGCCCAACCAGCCATTATAACTCCATAAACACCTAATGAACTAATAGCGAATAAATATAATATTCCAACATTAATGTCTGATATTACTTTTCCGTAATCAAAAGGAATAACTGCCCAAGCAACCAAAGCTAGAAAAAAAGTTAACATTGGGGCAATTATAAAAACAATCTTGTCAGCACCAGCAGGAAGAATTGTTTCTTTAGACATAAGTTTTAGAGCATCTGCAAATGGTTGCAATAATCCAAATGGACCAACTACATTAGGACCTTTTCTTAATTGCATAAAACCAATAACCCTCCTCTCTGCAAGAGTTAAATATGCAACAGCAATCAAGAGAGGAATAATAACTAGTAGAATCTTTGCTATTATCCAACCAAACTCGGTTAAAAAGTTTTGACTCATAAAAAATCCTTAAACTAAATTAACTTTAATTCCCTTAAACATTTAGACATAGTTATTGATGATCTTGAAATTGAACAAGTCATATAAAAATTAGAGAATGTATCATTAAATTTTTCATTCACAAGATTTCCACTTTTTCCAATTTTCTTAATTTTGCTAGATTTTATTTCACCAAATTTTTCAAAATGAGGAAAATTTTCAAACAACAAATTCCTTAATGATTGATGTGTATCAAAATTAAGGGATAAATTCAGTTTATCAGAAAATGCTTTTATTATTTTCCAATCTTCTTTTGCATCACCAGGAGGAAAAGTTGCTCTTATTGCTTGTTGAACTCTACCCTCACAATTAACATAAATACCATTTTTTTCAGTATATGCAGCACCTGGCAAAATCACGTCAGCAATTTTTGCGCTGTTATCACCATGATGTCCTTGATATACTATAAATGAATTTTTAATTTTTGAAACATCTATTTCGTCTGCCCCTAGCATCCACAATAATTTAATTTTACCTTTGTGACATTCATTAATAATTTTTTTTGTATTTTTACCCCCTTTACCAGGTAAAAAACCTATATCCATTCCTCCAACCCTTGATGCAGCTACATTCAAAACATTGAAACCATTCCAATCTTTTAAAAACATCCCTGTTTCGTTAGCTAATTCAAAACTTAAATTGAGAATAGATTCAGAATCTTTTCTTCTTAATGCCCCCATACCTAAAATAATCATTGGTTTTTTTGCTTTTTTTAAAATTTTAAAAAAATTATTTTTTCCTAACAATAAATCACTTAAAACATTTGGATTATCACCTAGAAATTTATAATCATAGTTTAGACCAACTTTATTCCCAATAAGAGCTATAGGAATTTTTCTTTCTAAAAAATTTTTTCTTATTCTAGCATTTAATACAGCAGACTCGATTTTAGGATTGGATCCTACTATTAAGATTGCGTCAGTTTTATCAATACCAGCAATCGAACTATTAAAAATATATGAAGGCCTATTATTTGGAGTTAAATGAGCTCCATCTTGTCTACAGTCGATATTTGGACAATTTAATTTTTTAAATAACAATTTTAATGCAAACAGTGTTTCAACATCAACTAAATCTCCAGAAATTGCTGCAAATTCATTTGAATTTAGTTTTTTTAACTTTTTAGCAATTTTTTCAAATGCTTCTTCCCAAGTAGAAGGAACCAGATTTCCACTCTGATTTCTAATGTAAGGAACATCTAGCCTTTGATTTCTTAATCCATCAATCGCATATCTAGTTTTATCAGAAATCCATTCTTCATTAATTTCATCATTAACTCTAGGTAAAACCCTGAGGACTTGTCCTCCTCTAGAGTCTATTCTAATATTTGATCCTAAAGCGTCCATTACATCTATAGTTTCAATTTTATTTAATTCCCAAGGTCTTGCAACAAAAGCATATGGTTTTGATGTCAATGCTCCAACAGGGCATAGATCAACTATATTTCCAGATAATTCACTATTCAGACTATTTTCAAGATAAGTAGAAATTTCCACATTTTCACCTCTACCAACAGCACCAAGATCAGGTACACCTGCAACTTCTGTAGCAAATCTAACACATCTAGTACAATGAATGCATCTTGTCATAACTGTTTTAATAAGAGGTCCCATATTTTTTTCTGTTACAGCCCTTTTATTTTCTAAAAATCTTGATTTATCGTGACCATAACCCATTGCTTGATCCTGAAGATCGCATTCACCACCTTGATCGCAAATAGGGCAATCAAGAGGATGATTCAGAAGCAAAAATTCCATAACACCATTTCTTGCTTTCTTTACATTTTCAGAATTTGTTTTTATATTCATACCTTCACCAGCTGGCATAGCACAAGAAGCTATTGGTTTTGGAGATTTATCCATTTCAACTAAACACATTCTACAATTACCTGCTATTGAGAGTCTTTCATGATAGCAAAACCTTGGAATTTCAAATCCTGCTTCTTCACAAGCTTGAAGAACTGTTGCCCCATCTTCAACTATAACTTCAATATCATTAACTTTCAATTTTGGCATTTTTTCTTACCTATTCTGCAGCATTATTTATTGTGTGATAAGCTCTTATTCTTTTTTCAATTTCAGGTCGAAAGTGTTTAATTAAACCTTGAATAGGCCATGCAGCAGCGTCACCAAGTGCACAAATTGTATGACCTTCAATTTGCCTTGTAACTTGTTCAAGTGTATCAATTTCATGTATTTCTGCTTCACCATTTTCCATTCGTTTCATAACTCTAGAAATCCAACCTGTACCCTCTCTACATGGTGTGCATTGACCACAACTCTCATGTTTATAAAAATAAGATAATCTACTTATTGCTCTAACAATATCAGTACTTTTATCCATAACAATAACACCAGCAGTTCCTAAACCAGTTCCTTCTTTTTTAAGTGAGTCAAAATCCATTGTTATTGTTTCACAAATATTTTTTGGTAATAGTGGAGTAGACGAACCACCTGGAATTACAGCAAGCAAATTTTTCCAACCTCCACGCACACCTCCAGCGTGTTTTTCAATAAGATCTTTAAGAGGAATGCCCATTTCTTCTTCAACATTACATGGATTATTTACATGTCCTGAAATACAAAAAAGTTTTGATCCAGTATTATTTTCTTTACCTAAGCTTGCAAACCAATCAGGCCCTCTTTTCAAGATAGTTGGTGTTACAGATATGGATTCAACATTATTTACTGTTGTTGGGCATCCATATAAACCGACCCCTGCAGGAAAAGGAGGTTTTAATCTAGGTTGGCCTTTTTTACCCTCTAATGATTCAATTAGCGCAGTTTCTTCACCACATATGTACGCTCCAGCTCCTCTATGCAAAAAAACATCAAAGTCCCATCCACTGCCAACAGCATTTCTACCAATTAAACCTGCCTGATAAGCTTCATCAATTGCTTTTTGTAATATAACTGATTCATTATAAAATTCACCTCTTATATATATATAAGCAACGTGAGCTCTCATAGCAAAACCTGCAATCAAACAACCTTCTATTAACTTGTGGGGTTCATGCCTAATAATATCTCTGTCTTTACATGTTCCTGGTTCTGACTCATCAGCATTAACAACTAAATAATGAGGTCTTTCTTTAACTTCTTTATGCATAAATGACCATTTTAAT
>MDTE01144061.1_pt1 | contig 11423 bp, 9 predicted proteins | sample 811231 | NCBI WGS metagenome assembly MDTE01 (sample SAMN05326651, study PRJNA326480) | marine metagenome | isolation source: seawater | place: Indian Ocean: Red Sea | collected 2010
AAGCTCGGCTCGGCGGCCGGTTTTTACGACGACTTTCAGGACGGGCAGGATCCGGCCGGCATCTCGACCCAGGACGAGGCTCTGGCGCGGCGGCTGGACCCGGTCGTCGGCGGCCGACAATTGGCCAACTACCTGCGGGTGATGACGCTGGAGTGCCAGACCATCGCCCGGGCCTGCGGCAAGTCGCACGTACACAATCTCGAGCCGGAGGATCTGGCGGCGTTGACGGTGGAGTCGGCGGCGATGGCCAAGATCCCGCTGGCGGGAACGAATTGGATCCCCGGTAACACCTAACAAGGAGGCCCGTTATGGCCAGTCGCGCAGCAGTCAAAAAACGCCTCAGGGCGGAGGGCATAGAATTCCTCCTCGTGCAGTTTGTCGATGTCACCGGTTCGGCCAAGGTCAAGATGGTGCCGGTCTCGGCGTTGGATGACGCGGTCGATGAAGGCGCCGGTTTCGCCGGTGCGGCGGTCTGGGGCTCCGGTCAGGGGCCGCACTCGCACGACATGCTGGCGAGAATCGACCTCGACTCCTATTCGCGCCTGGCCTGGCAGCCCAATACGGTGCGCTTCGCCGGCGATCTCTTCGTCGACGACGAGTCCTATCCCTATTGTGTGCGCACTAATCTCAAAAGGGTGTTGGCCGAGGCTAAGGCGCAGGGCTATATCTTCAACGTGGGCATGGAACCAGAACACTTTCTGGTCTCGCGCGGCGAAGACGGATCGATCCGGCCGTGGGATCCCGATGGCGTCGATGCTCTGGCCAAGCCCTGCTACGACTACCGCTCGATGTCGCCGGCCATGGCCTATTTGCAGGATTTGACCTTGGCGCTCAACGCGCTCGACTACGGGGTTTACCAGTGCGACCACGAGGACGGCAACGGTCAGTACGAGGTCAACTTCGACTATGCCGATGCGCTGACGACCTCCGATCGCATCATCTTCTTCAAGATGGCGACTTCGCAGATCGCCAAGAAATACGGCGCTATCGCCACGCATATGCCCAAGCCCTTCGCCGACCGCACCGGCAGCGGCCTGCACGCACACTTCCATCTCGCCGCTGCCCGGTCTGGCAAGAATCTCTTTATCGATAACAAAGACGAGCGCGGCCTGGGCTGCTCGGAACTGGCCTATCACTTTATCGGCGGCATCATGCACCACGCCCGCGCGCTGTGCGCCATTACCAGCCCGACGGTCAACTGCTACAAGCGCCTGCAACTGGGCGAGGGACTCTACTCGAGCCGTTCGGGTTTCACTTGGACTCCGGCGTTTATCACCTACGGCGACAACAACCGCACCCAGATGATCCGCACCGCTGGTCCGGGGCACTTCGAGGATCGCGCCTTTAGCGCCGCGGCCAATCCCTACCTGGCGCTGGCCGCCTATTTGACCGCCGGGCTCGACGGGGTCAAGCGTGGGCTGGAGCCGGGCGAGCCGAATCTGGGCAATATGTACGAGCGCCCGGCCGCAGAGATCGCCAAGGCCGGGATCAAAGTCCTGCCGCAGTCGCTCAGCGAGGCGCTCGAAGAATTGCGCCAGGACGAGCTGGTGCAGTCGGCGCTGGGTCCGATAGCCGAGGAGTTCATCGCGATGAAGGCCAACGAGTGGGCCGAGTACGACCGTCAGGTCAGCCGCTGGGAGGTCGACCAGTATCTGACCTCGCTCTGATCCATGCCCTACCGGCTGCTCAAATTCGGGCTCGAGCGGGCGTATTCGGCGCCGCGGATGTTCCGCTCGCCTCCAACGCTCCGCGATAGCTACGACGTGGTGATTTTCGGCGGCGGCGGCCACGGGCTGGCCGCCGCCCACTATTTGGCCCACGAGCACGGCATCCGCGACGTAGCGGTGCTGGAGCAGCGCTATATCGGCCACGGTGGCACCGGCCGCAACACCGCGATCATCCGCTCGAATTATCTAACCGAAGAAGGGGCGCGTTTTTACGAGTTTAGCGTCGATCTTTACCGCGATCTCTCTCGTGCGCTCGACTTCAATCTGTTCTACTCCGAGCGCGGCCATTTCACTCTGGCCCACACTCCGGCGTCGCTGCGCACCCAGCGCTGGCGCGCCGAGGTCAATAAGCATCTCGGCATCGATTCCGAGGTGGTAGATCCCGCGTTTATAAAAGAGACCATTCCCGAGATCGATCTGACCTGTGGCGGCCATCAACCGCCCATTGTTGGCGCCCTCTATCATCCGCCGGGGGCGATCGCCCGCCACGATGCGGTGGCCTGGGCCTACGCGCGCGGTGCCGATCAGGGCGGCGTCGAGATCCACCAGCAGACGTCGGTGACCGGGATCGAGATCGCCGACGGCAAGGTTGCGGGGGTACACACCGATCGCGGTTTTATAAAAACGCGCAAAGTGCTATCGGCGGTGGCGGGTTGGACCCCGCAGATTCAGCGCATGGTGGGGCTGCGCACGCCGCTGACGGTGCATCCGCTGCAGGCGCTGGTGACCGAGCCGTACAAGCCATGGCTCGATGCAATCGTGGTGTCGGCGAGTTTGCACACTTATGTCAGCCAATCGTCGCGCGGCGAACTGGTGGCGGGCGCCAGTCTGGATCCCTACGAGTTGACTTCGATGCGTTCGACGCTCGATTTTGCCGAGGGCTTGGCCGGCCATATGATGGATTTGTTTCCCTTTCTCGGGCATGTGAATGTGCTGCGGCAGTGGGCGGGGTTGTGCGATATGACGCCGGATTTTTCGCCGATTATGGGCACCACGCCCGTTGGGGGTTTTTATATTGACGCGGGGTGGGGGACGTGGGGGTTTAAGGCGTCGCCGGTTTGCGGTTATACTATGGCACACACCGTGGCGACGGGGGAGGATCACGAGTTGATTCGGGCTTTTAATCTTGCGCGGTTTGGGGGGTTTGAGTTGGTGGGGGAGAAGGGGGCGGCTTCGGTTGGGCACTGATGCTGCGTGCGTACGGTCAAGTCGAGGGGGCACAACCGTTACAGTGTGCCCTCTCGACTCGACCTCGGCGACTTCAGTGGAATGGGTTGATAAAAAGGGTGAATATTGAAGGTTCTTACTTGTCCGATTAACGGCACGCGGCCGATACAGGAGTTTACCTACGGCGGCGAGGTGCGCGAGATGCCGGATCCGCAAGGGGCGGATGACGCGCAGTGGGCGGACTATGTCTTCAATCGCAGTGGCGAGCCGGGGGTGCAGCGGGAGTGGTGGTTCCACATCGCCAGCAATACCTGGTTTGTCGCCGAGCGCGACACGCTGACGGATGAGTTCGTGCGGACCTATTTGTGGGGGGAAGAAGCGTGAAGTTTCGATTGCCCGCCCAGCCCGGGGAGTGGATTGACCGGTCGCGAGAGATTGAGTTTCGCTTTGAGGGAACATCGTATACGGGCTATGCCGGTGACGTGGTGGCCAGCGCATTGATGGCGCATGGGGTCAGGAGGACGGGGCGGAGTTTCAAGTACCATCGCCCGCGCGGGGTCTACAGCCTGGCCGGACACGATGCCAACGCGATGTTGAGCGACCGGGGGCGCACGCACCTGCGCGGCGACAGCGCGGCGCTGACGCCGGGGATGGATCTCCGGGCGGTCAATACATTCGGCAGTCTCGCCAACGACCGCATGAATTATGTCGAGCGCTTCAGCGCCTTTATGCCGGTAGGTTTTTACTACAAGGCCTTTCACCGACCGGCCTGGGCTTTTCCCTTTCACGAAAAGCAGATCCGCAAGATCGCCGGTCTCGGCGAGGTGGATCCGGCCTGGCCGGCCACTACCAGCCCCAAGGACTACGCCTGGTGCGACGTGCTGGTGGTGGGGAGTGGCGCGGCGGGGCTGGCGGCGGCGGGGGCCGCAGCAGCGGCGGGGGCGCGGGTGTGGTTGGTCGAGGAGCAGGCGCGATTGGGCGGGAGTATGGCGTGGCAGCATGGGCGCGACGATGCGGCGCAAAAGATTCAGTCCGAGCGGATAGCGGCGCTGGACGGATTGGACAATGTCGAGATCCGCTGCGCGACCACCGTCGGCGGGCACTATGCCGACCACTGGATCGCGCTCTTCGACGCGGAGAAGATGACCAAGCTACGCGCCGGAGCGGTGGTCTACGCGCCCGGCGCGATCGAGCAGCCGGCGGTTTTTGGCCACAATGACCTGCCGGGGGTGATGCTCGGCTCGGCGTTCCAGCGCCTTGTGCGGCTCTATGCGGTCGCTCCGTGTAGACGCGCGGTGGTGCTGGCAGCCAATGCCGAGGCCTATGGCGTGGCGCTGGATCTGCTGGCGGTAGGCGTGGAGGTCGCGGCGATCGCCGACCTGCGTCCCGATGGCGAGCCTTCGCCGCTGGGGGCGGAAGTTGCGGCGGCGGGGGTGGCGGTCTACCGCGGACACGGGGTGTATGAAGCGGCAGCGGCTAAAGGCGGTGTGCGCGGCGCGGTGCTAGCGCCACTGGGCGGGGCGGGGCTCGATCGAGAGCGCGGGACGACGGTCGCCTGCGATGGGCTGGCGGTATCGGTCGGCTGGATGCCCAATGCGGGCTTGTTGAGTCAGGCGGGGGTGAAATTCGCCTACGACGACGCGCTGGGGCAACTGGTGCCGCGGGCGGTGCCGGAGGGGATCTTCGTCGCTGGCACCACCCGCGGGATCTACGGGATCGCGGCGCAGCGGGCGGACGGGCATAGCGCCGGGTTGGCGGCGGCGCGCTATGCGGGGCATGAGGCTGGAGCAGAGGTCGCACCAGAGCCGGACACCGTTGCCCACAGCCATCCCTATCCGATTTTTCCGCATCATGAGAAGAAGAATTTCGTCGATTTCGACGAGGATCTGCACCTGGCCGACTTTGCCAACGCCCACCAGGAGGGCTATGACAGCGTCGAATTGCTCAAGCGCTATTCCACCGTGGGGATGGGGCCGAGCCAGGGCAAACTGGCCAATATGAACGCGGTGCGCATCCTGGCGCAACTCAACGATGCGACGATCGATGAGACCGGTTCGACCACCGCGCGACCCTTTTACCAGCCGGTGTCCTTAGGGCACCTGGCCGGCCGGCGCTTCCACCCGATGCGGCAGACGCCGATGCACGGGTGGCACGAAGAGCACGGAGCTCAGTTCTATCACGCCGGCGACTGGTACCGGCCCGAATACTACCGCGTCGGTGGGGCCGGGCGCGAGGAGTGCATCGCGGCCGAGGCGCGGCAGGTGAGGGCGAGTTTGGGGATGATCGATGTGGGTACGCTGGGCAAATTGCAGGTCTGCGGCCCCGACGCGGCGGCGTTGCTCGAGCGCCTCTACACCGGTCGCTTCGCGCGGCTGGCGGTGGGCCGCTATCGCTATGGTGTGGCACTCGATGAGAGCGGGGTGATCATCGAAGATGGCGTTGTCGCGCGGCTGGCCGAGGATCGCTTTTACGTGACGGCCACCAGCGGTGGCGCCGGGGCTTTCTACCGCGAGATGCAGCGCTGGGCCGCGATCTGGGGGCTCGACGTGACGCTGGCCAACGCCACCGGCCAATTGGCGGTGCTGAATCTGGCCGGCCCCCACAGTCGCCAGGCGTTGCAGCCACTGACCGATATCGATCTGGGGGCCGAGGCCTTTCCCTATCTGGGGGTGCGCGAGGGCGAGGTCTGTGGAGTTGGTGCGCTCTTGATGCGGGTGGGCTTCGTCGGGGAATTGGGCTACGAGGTCCACGTGCCGGCGGCGGCCGGGGACGAGGTATGGCGCAAACTGCACGCGGCGGGGGCGCCGTGGGGCATACGGCCCTTCGGCGTCGAGGCACAACGGCTGCTACGCTTGGAGAAAGGCCACCTGATCGTCGGACACGATACCGACGCCTTGACCAATCCCTACGAGGCGGACCTCGCCTGGGCGATCGGGAAAAAGAAGCGCTTTTTTGTCGGTCAGCGCAGCTTGCAGGTCTATAGGGGCCGGGCCCTCGAGCGGATCCTGGTCGGCGTGCGTTGGGCCGAGGGCTATGGGGGGAGCTTGCCCGAGGAGTGCAATTTGATTATCCGCGATGGCCGGATCGTCGGTCGCATAACCAGTATCGCGCCGGTTTCGACCCTGGGATATCCACTGGGCTTGGCCTTCGTCGAGCCCGATCTGGCCACACCCGGGACCCAGCTCGAGGTGCGCTTGGACAGCGGGGCGACGAGCGTGCCCGAGGTAGTGCAGCTGCCCTTTTACGATCCCGACGACGAGCGGCAAAGCACATGAGTGGCGATTATTCGGTCGATCTCCAGGGTGTGCTGGAGCGCCCGGCAGGCACGGTGAAGCTGGGGGCGAAGGGGCCGCGCTTGCAGGCATGGGCTGCCCGGCACGGCATCGCATTGCCCGTGGCGATATACGATACCCTACCGGTTGGCACCGACGGGGTGCTGGCGCGGGTCGGCAGCGGCGAACTGATTCTCGAATGTGCGGCGGACGAACCGCTGCGCGGGCAAATGGAGGCGGCTTTGGCAGCGGCGGACGGGGATGTCTATCGGGTCGAGCAGCAGTCGCTGAGTCTGGTGCTCAAGGGCGATGCGGCGCTCGTGGTGCTGGCGCAGACCTGCGGGATGGATTGGGCGCGCGAGCCGACCGGTCGCATTGCCTATACGCGGGTGGCGGGGGCGTCCTGCGCCGTGCTGCCGCTGGCGGATGGCGATCGGCGCTCCTATCGACTGTGGGTCGATTACAGTCTGGCGTCCTATCTGTGGGCGACGCTGGCGCAGATCGCGGCGGACGTGCGGGCGACCTAATTGCGCCAGAAGGTCGGACTGAACAACACGAGCAGGGTGAAGATTTCCAGGCGGCCGATGAGCATGGCGAAGCAGAGGATCCACTTGGACAGCTGGTTGATGTCGCCGTAGTGCAGGGCGACCTGGCCCAGCCCCGGGCCGAGGTTGTTGATGCAGGCGGCAACAGCGGAAAAGGCCGTCAGCAGGTCGAGGCCGGTGGCCAGCACCGCGACGAAGATCAACGAAAATACCAGAATATAGACGGAAAAAAAGCCCCAGACCGCCTCCATGACGCGGTCGGGCACGGGCTGATCGTTGATTTTGATGGGAATGACGGCGTTGGGGTGGATCAGCCGTTTGATTTCGAGATGGCCCTGCTTGAGAATGAGTATCAGGCGAATCACCTTGATGCCGCCGCCGGTCGAGCCGGCACAGCCCCCGGCGAAGGAACAGAAAAAGAGCAAAAAGGGCAGGAAACTGGCCCAGACCGAATAGTCGGTGGTGGCGAAGCCGGTGGTGGTGGCAATCGACACGGTGGCGAAGAGCCCGTAGCGCAACGCCCCGGCCAGGCCGTAGTCTCCCTGTATGTAGAGCACGAACCACGCGACCAGCGAGACCACCAGCAGGATGCTGAGGTAGATCCGGCATTCGATATTGTCGAGGTAGGATTGCGGCGTCGGCCGGCGCAGAAAGTAGAAGTGCAGCGTAAAGCTGATACCTGAGACGACGATAAAGAACACGGCGATCAACTCGATGGCAAAATTGTCGAAAAAGCCGATGCTGGCATCGTGGGTCGAGAAGCCGCCGATCGACACGGTCGAGAAGCTGTGGGCGATCGCGTCGAAGGCGTCCATGCCGGCCAGCCAGTAGGCCATTGCGCAGGCGACGGTCAGCCCCATATAGATATACCACAGGGCTTTGGCGGTCTCGGCGATCCGCGGGGTGATTTTCGAGTCCTTGACCGGGCCGGAGGTCTCGGCGCGGAAGAGCTGCATGCCGCCGACGCCGAGCATCGGCAGTACGGCTAGCGCGAGGACGATGATGCCCATGCCACCCAGCCACTGGAGTTGCTGGCGGTAGAACAGGATAGATTCGGGCAGGTTGTCGAGACCCTGGATGACGGTGGCGCCGGTGGTGGTCAACCCCGACAGCGACTCGAAGACCGCATCGACGGGGCTCAGATGGGGCTCGTCGGCGATCATCAGGGGCAGCGCACCGTAGAGGCCGAGCACCAACCAGAACGACACCGTTATCAGGAAGCCGTCGCGGATACCCATGTCGCCGATGCGTTTGCGGACCGGCAGCCAGCACGCGAGCCCGGTGCAGAGCGTGATGGCGAAGGCGGTGAGGAAGGCGTATTGGGCGCCGTCGTCGTAGAGTAGGGCGACGAGAAAGGGGACCAGCATGGTGCCGCTAAACAAGGTCAGCAGGATGCCCAGAACTCTGAATACGACCGCGACGTGCATAATCAGCCCCCGAAGATCTTCAGCACTTCCTCATGGGTGTAGTGGCGGGTGAAGACCACCGCCTTGTCGCCGGGCTCAATGCGGGTGTCGCCGTGGGGGATGACCACGCGATCGTGGTGGACCACCGCGCCGATGATCGCGTCGCGCGGCAGGCGGATGTTGCGCAGTTCTTTCTTAGTGATCTTACTACCGCTATGGGCGATGTACTCGACGGCTTCGATATCTAGGCCGGGCAGGCCGGCAACCGAGGCGATGCGCTGGTGCCTGACATAGCGCTGGATGGCGTTGACGGTCAGGAGCTGTTTGCTCAGCACCGAGTCGAGGCCGATGGCCGGAGTGATCGGCATATAGTCGACATTGTTGACCAGCGATATGGTGCGCGGCACCGAGAAGTGCTTGGCGATCAGTGTCGAGATGATGTTGATCTCGTCGTTACCGGTGACGGCGATAAAGGCGTCGGTGTCGGTGATGCCCTCGACGGCCAAGAGGTCGTAGTCGGTGCCGTCGCCCTGAATGACCAGCACGTCTTTGAGCCGGTCGGCGACCTGCCACGATTTCTCGGTGCGGCTCTCGATGAGCTTGACCTTGATCTCGGGCGCGACGGTCTGGGCCACGAATTGCCCGGTGAGACTGCCACCGAGGATCATGATATTTTCGAGCCGGTGGTCGATATGGCCGGTCAGCTTGATCACGTCGGGCAGGTAGTCGGGGTCGCTGATGACGAAGATCCGGTCGTCGGCCAACAGCGTGGTGTCGCGGTCTGGCACCAGCGTCTGCTGTTTGCGCTGGACGGCGACAATGCGCATGGGGATATTGGCGAAGAGCTTGCCGACTTCGACTAGGGGGGCGTTGAGCAGCGGCGACTGGCGGTCTAAGCGCACCCCGAGCAAGACCAGTCTGCCGCCGGAAAATTCGATCAGATCGGTGGCACTCGACTGGCGGATGAGCCGCACGATGGCGTCGGCGGTCTCCTTCTCCGGGTGGATGAACTGATCGACGCCGAGATCGGGACGGCTGAAGATGAAGTCGGATTGGGCGAATTCGGGGTTGCGGATGCGGGCGATGGTCGCCTCGACGCCGAGTTCCTTGGCCATGCGGCAGGACAGGAGGTTGACCTCGTCGTTGGTGGTCATCGCGGCGACGAGGTCGATGCTGGAGATATCGATCTCCTGTAGGGCTTGCAAACTGGTGCCACTGCCGACTTTGACCAGGATGTCGAGCTGCTCGCCAACGCGCTTGATGCGCCGGTGGTCGCTGTCGATCAGGGTGATGCCGTGTCCGTCCTGGCTGAGTTGCTTGCTCAGCTGGAAACCGATGGCGCCGGCGCCGACAACCAGAATCCGCATGGACCGTTTTAGCCCTGTATGGCAGCGCGCAAGCGCCTTATAATAGCGATGATGGTGATGTGTCGCATATGCCTGAAAAATAAGGAGAATATCCTATAAACGCTAACGAACTGGTGTTCAATCTGGCGCCCGAGGCTGCAGCGTTGGGCCTGTGCGGGGCGTGCCTGGTATTCGAGGATTTGACCAACGCGCAGCGGGCCGAGGGTTTCGAGCGCTACAAGGCGGATCTATGGGGCCGGTTGGCGGCGCGCTACGCGCCGGCCACGCTGGTGGAGAATCCGGTGCTGGCGGGTTTCCGCGACCTGCACGACAAAGTCGGGCGCTCCAACCGCAAGTTTCCCGCGTCGACCGAGCGGATGCTGGGGGTGTTCTTGAAATACGGGTCGCTTGCGCCGATCAATCTGGCGGTGGATATCTACAATTGCGTGTCGCTGGAGACCTTGTTGTCGCTGGGGGCGCACGATATCGACAAACTGCGCGGCAATATCAGTTTGCGCCTCACCGATGGGAGCGAGCGTTTTACGCCTTTGGGGAAAGAAAGGGAGGAGCGCGTGCCGGCGGGCGAATACGCATATGTCGAAGAGGGTGGCGAGGTGTTGTGCCGGTTGGAATGTCGGCAGGCGGAGCGGACCAAGGTAATGATGGAGAGCCGACATTGCTTTTATATGATCCAGGGCAATGGCAATACCGAGGCAGAGTATATTATGGCGGCAGTGGACAAACTAGTGGAGTTGACGAAGAAGTACTGTGGTGGTGTGGAGCGGATGTTGTGGTCTGGCTAGCGGTGGGCAGTCATATCGAGGGCAGTCTCTAGGCTGATTCTCTCCTCGATCTGACCTCCGACCATTGGCGTGTCGCGCTGTAAAAAAGGATGTTAAGATGTACACCGCTGAGGAAAAGACATTTTTTTTAGAGCATGGATATTTGCACGCGAAGGGAGTGGTAGAGGGTGAGCATCTCGAACTTTTGCGGCGTGAATTCGATCGGATCTGGGCGTTGGAAAACCCCAGAGTTAATCAGCACAAGTTGCTTAAGTATCCGGTCTATATCGACCTGATCGAGCATCCGCCGATTGTGGATCGGCACCGGGCGATCTTCGGGGCGCAGACGCAACTATTGCAATACGACTTCTTGAGGCAGGGGCCCAAAAGTGAGTCGGCGGAGCGCGGGTGGCACCGGGACTTCGTCTTCCCGGGCGACCGTCCGATATCGATCAATACCATTCTCTATCTCGACGATATGACCGAGGAGGTCGGGCCGACGCGGGTGGTGCCGGGCAGTCACCGCGGCGAGGCACTGCCCGTGGCGCGCGACCAGCCGCATCGCGACGAGATTGCAGTATGCGCCGCGGCGGGCGACGCGGCCTTTATCAACGGGGCGATCTGGCATACGGGTGGGCGCAATAAAGGAGAGGGTTTGCGGCGGGGGGTCTACCTCTATTTTGGCTACTGGTGGCTCAAGCGCTACGAGTCGGAACAGGTGATCCCGTGGCAGGCGACCGAGAACGCCAGCGCGGCGCGGTTGGAACTCTTAGGGATTAAGATGCCGGATCGGGACATTCATATGTACCGGCCGGACGCGGGGTTTGTTTAGCAGGTGTGGGTCAATTTGTTTGGTGAAAAACCCGTTGTACTTGTGATTTGACCGTGCCTCAGCAGTACAGACAACAATATCTGGCATGGGTCTGAAAGCAACATACTGCATATTGATGGCATATAACTTGCTTATTTTGGGTGAGGAATAAAAAGTGAGGTTTGCCATGGGTGCGACGACCTTCCCCAAAGATGCCCTCCCAGGCGATGCCGCCGAGGAAAAAGGACCGATCGCCAGACGCGAGATCTTTAGTCCCGACACCGGCGCTTTTATGGAGATCGAAATCTCCGAGGACCGCCAACAGGCCGCAATCAAGACCCTATCTTTCTGCGGCGACCCCGCGCTC
>MDTE01187933.1_pt1 | contig 11422 bp, 11 predicted proteins | sample 811231 | NCBI WGS metagenome assembly MDTE01 (sample SAMN05326651, study PRJNA326480) | marine metagenome | isolation source: seawater | place: Indian Ocean: Red Sea | collected 2010
CAAAACTTTGGCTGGTGGAGGGACTCTGAGAATCCCAGCAACTGGCCTACCATCTGGTCTCAAGAACCTCGGATATAATGACAATGAGATTGAAGGAATTATTCAGTATGTCATGGGAAGTGGTTCATTCGCCGGAGCGCAGGGGATAGATACTGCGGCACTGAAAGATAAGGGCTTCACTGAGAAGGAATTCTCTAAGATGGATGCTGCTTACGCTGATGTCTTTGATATCAGAGGTATGGCATCACCGAATGTGCTTGGTGAAGACTTCTGCAAGGACACCCTGGGTATGACTGAAGAAGAATTAGCCAGCCCATTCGTCGATGTACTGTCTCACTTGGGATTCTCCCAAGTAGAGATAGGTGTGGCAAACGACCACATCTTTGGCCGCGCCACCATTGAGGGGGCTCCGGGGTTGAAAGACAAACACTTGGCAGTCTTTGACTGCGCACAACCCTGCGGCTCCTATGGAACCAGATCAATAAGATGGGAAGCGCATGTTGACATGATGGCTGCCGCCCAGCCATTCATCTCCGGTGCCATATCGAAGACTATCAACATGCCAGGAGATGTCACTGTGGCAGATGTACAAGACGCTTACCTACGAAGTTGGAAAACTGGGAATAAGGCGTGCGCACTCTATCGTGACGGAAGCAAGTTGTCACAACCACTGATGTCATCACTGGTTCCTGCTGGTGTAGAGGTTGAGGAAGAAGAAGAGGTGGACGAAGAAATCGTCGAAATCAGAACGGCAGCTAAGCAGGTCATGGAACGGCTACCAATGCCAGCCCCACAAGCAGAAGCTGTTGCTGAAGCCTTTACCCAGAACTATGTCGCCACGCGAAGGCCACTACCTGACACTCGGGACTCTCACACAATGAAGGCTAGGGTAGGTGGACACACTGTCTATCTAACCTCAAGTACCTATGATGATGGCAACCTTGGCGAGATTATGATTACGACCTCAAAGGAGGGTGCGGCGTGGCGTTCGATGCTCAACCAATTCGCAATCGCAGTCTCACTCGGCCTACAGTACGGAGTCCCTCTAGACGCTTTCGTCAACTCATTCACTTTCCAAAAATTCGAACCAAGTGGGATGGTCATGGGTGGTAGCAACCGCGTCAAGATGGCAACCAGTATCGTCGACTACATATTCCGCGAGTTGGCAATCAAATACCTAGGTCGCAACGACTTCGCACAGGTATCTGAAGAGGATCTCAACACCATGTCAATCAGTCGACCAGAAACAACACCTGATGGAGTAGTTCGCCATACTGGAGACAAGCGAGATGTCCAATTAACGCTAGATGTCAGTAGTGAGAGCGACGACCAGAAGCGAATGATGCAGGCTAGGGCGCAAGGATTCACAGGGGATATTTGCATGACTTGTGGTGGTAGCAAGATGCAGCGTAGTGGAACCTGTCTCAAGTGTGCCGAGTGCGGCAACACCACAGGGTGCTCTTGAAGAAATAAAATACCAATTTATTCAGCGACGAGTCATGGAATCCTTGTTGATATATGCTGATTGGGATGAGTGGGCAAAGAAGTTGAATGGGTGGCGCCAAGGAGTTCTCCTTGGTGTCCCATTCGCCTTAGTATTCTGGTTATACAGTGAATCGACGCTCCCCGTGGGGGAGAACTGTGCTTGGCTAGCCAGCCCTGAAACCGATTTGCTAGCATTCCTTGGTGCTGCAATTTGTGTGTGGAGAGCGAGAGAATACAATGACTTCTGGGTGGCTGCATTCGGTGCTTGTGTCATCGTAATCCATGCATGTCAATTCGCAGTAGCGAAAAGCCTGTTCTAAGCGGTTTGATTGATATCCAAAATCACCTCGCCCATTCATGGCGGTAGGATTGAGGAACTGGTTGGAGGCCTACCTGACTGTTTCTAGGTGATGGATTTGAAGAGCCATAGGAGAGAGCCAGGGGGGTTTCTACCCGAATCATACTTCAAGACTCGATACGAAACACTACGTAAACCACTTGGGTTCCCAATGAGTGCTGCATATCTTCCTGATGACGATGAGTCCTTGCATGCATGGGTCGAATACGAGGGAATTGTTGGATCTGTTGGAAGAGCACATCTAATCCCTGATGATTCAGGGGGAGGGGGGGCAGACACTGCAGACGAAGGTGCTGCCGACTGCCCTGACTTCACGCCTTTGCTGGCCACTGGAGAAATTGATGCGTACGGCAACCCCCTTCCTAATCCTGAATCACTACGACCTGCTATCCAAATTAGGCAGATGGGAACATTGGATGATATGAGAAGACGAGGTATGGGAAGTCTTGTGCTCTCTGAATTAGAAGAAGGAGCCGTTGAAGTATGGGGGGCAAAGGCTGGTTTCCTACAAGCTAGACTACCCGCTATATCATTCTACGAATCTACTGGATGGATCAGATTTGGTGATGAATACGATGTGCCTGGCATAGGCCTACACATATCGATGTGGAAAAGGCTAGGTGAGTGATGTGGAAGAAGAAAGTCACGAATCGTGGCTTCAACGGCTACTTCCAGGGGAGCCTGACCTACGAACTGCAAAGAAGAATGAATCTAAGGAATCAGATTACCTATCAAGAACACCACATGTCGTGCTTTACGGAAGAAATAGACCTGCAGGGCACTGTGAGTTGAGGCGTTGTGGAAAGGCTCTCGAACTCTGCACCGTCCTTGTAGACCACGAGCAGAGAGGAATAGGATTGTCACACGAACTGGTTCGCCTCGCTCTCCAACGTGCCCACCAAGACCCAATCGTCGCGGGTAGAGCAGTTGACGACCATGAACCACCACTCGTATTCTCGTTCACACGTTCGGCTGCGCTAGCTGCAACCCTGACCAAGGCCGGATTCAAGATGCGCCCTCCGGTTAGAAACTCTACACGCCTCTTCATCTGGAAAAGCGCATCTTCGAACCTACCACTAAGAGTCCAACTATCACTAGCTGCTGATAGAACTGTGCGATTCCTCAGATTACTTTTCAGCAACAGAAAGAAGGCGATGGGGCAAGCAAAACACTTGTCCGAATATCACCTCTTCACTAGAGTTGCGGGACCCGTGGAAAATCAATTACCAAGCAGTGAAGATGGCGTAATATCCGCATATGGAATGGATGTTGTGAGGGTCACTGAAGAGCAATTTGCTGAAGCCACTGCTTCTACCCAAGAAGTCGATGCTTGGGATGAAGGCGAATGAATTGTACGACATTGATTGAAACAAAAAAAGGACCCCCGCTGGCATCCATTTGGATACCAGCGGGGGTCCGGGTCGGCATTTCTTTGATCACTGACCTATCGATAGGTAGACAGCACCTGATGGTAAGCTCGCTACCATAGCGATGAGGCCTACTTCTACCATCATTCTCAATCTCATCATTCTGAGAGGTTTAGTCAGTTGGGACTCTGGAGGCACCAGTAATTCTGGTGGTGGAGAAATCCCATATTTCTCAGCATAGTACCTAGCACACAGGTGAAGTTCCTCTACATCATCACGAAGAAGATGTAATTCCAACATCAGTGGTCTCATTCTGTTCTCGGCATATGCGAGTAGAGCCACGAGAAATTGGAGGGCGAACAACATCGATACCAATACGATGAATCTCATTGTGTGGAGGTCAACCACTCTCCAATACCTCCTTTGATAGTGGTTCTACCAATATGATACCTGGTGGAGGTACTGCATGTGACGCTAGATATTCTATCTCAAGTTGGAGTATGGCATCGTGTCTATCCAACATTGGATCACCAAGTGGCTCGGTCAATGAAAACAAACCAGACCAAATTGCGGCCTGATTCTTGCAATACTCGGAGAACGATTCAGACAACAAGTATAGTCGATTCAATCCAGTGAAAGGTCTATGCGCGTCACTAGTGCATTTACACATGCGAGCCAAAACCAATGCGATGGTTTCGAATCTATGAGATAGTCTACACCATCTTGTAGCTGGATCTTCTTCATCTGTACTCCACTCTTGAAGAACAAGTTCGTCACCTAACAACAACTCTCTGGCTCTCTTTGACAGATAACCTGGAATTGGTCTACCACTCGCATTCAGATCTGAGTTGTTTCGCTCTTGATTCAGAGCTGCCAACCAATCTTTGAGAATGAGGGCGAGACGCGCCTCCACTTCAGATAGTTCGCACACTTGTGCGATACCTTCAGTTTCATCGGCACGCTGGGCGACCCTCAATGCCCGCCCAGCAACCAATCTGACTTCTTCCGAAGCCGTGATTGCCTCTTGTATCTCAACCAACCATTCATCCATAGCCGTCTGCCAATCGAACTGCACCCTGCATATCATTGGCCCCTCTAAAGGAACCTCGACAGGAAGGGTGCCCCTCATCCTAGCTGCTAACGCTTGCAGAGCTGCCAGCGCATTTGCACTGTCAGACGCCAACACCGACACATCCCCGAACCTCCGCTCATCAGAACGAGGTGATGTTGAATCCAGAGGATTCACTCCTCTTCCTCCAACATTACCTCAACCCATGGCGGTGGGACGAGTTGTTCGGTCCGGATGCTGGCAAGCATACGCTTCTGGCTAGAACTCACGGTTGATGACGGGGTATCCTCAACCAACGACGCTAATCGTTGAGCATGTGAAAGTACAAGCCTTTCACGCTGCATGTCAAGAATGACTTCCCGTCGGATCTGATCAACGAGGATGTTAGACCAGTGTCTCCACTCGTCAGGCAATTCCATCTCACTGAGCCTTTGACAGGTTTCTTCGTGAATCTCTTCAAGCGAAGATATGGTGTCAATCAACTCCAACAGTGCAACGGAATCGCGCTGATTGTTCAGACTCTGTTCACCATCCTCGTATCCCATCTTAGATGACCTCCCTCACAGCTTCCGCTTGGCGGCTGATGTTCGAGATCTCATCTCGCAAACTATTGATCCCTGACACAAGGGAACTCGTTCGATTCCCAAGTTCAACATCATACTGAACTTGGAACTCGGCGGTCTCCCTGACCCAGTTCTCAATAGCTGACATGTTCCCATTCAATTGCCTGAGATATTCCACCTGGTGATGCAACTTAACCTGTTGATCATGATAGGACTTACCGAACTCCTCGCCTTGTTGAGCGATTAATTCCATCTTATCCAACTCGCTGAATATTGCTTCACCATCACGCATTCCCCTATCCTTACCAGATTCTCGATAGTTCTCAAGACTCCTGTGGTGGGGATTCTTGTACTGAAGCGCTCGAATAGATTGTAGAGTATCTTCTACACTTTCCTCAGTTTGAGACCTTAGAGCCTCGTGGAGGAAATTCTTCGCTACCCAGTGTTGATTTACAGCCCACACTGTAAATGCCAGAGCGACGAGAACCAATACGAATACCATCATCTGGTTACTCATTTGCTACCACCGCCTGATTCTATCGACCTGCCTTGCAATGGTCTGTCGTGCTTACCTCCAAGACCATGTTCTGGCCTTGAGGCAAACTTTCCAGAATACCAATGCGATGCAAACACCCTGATCAGTTCACCGTCGGCAATACATGCGGGCAAGCCACTACGCAGATGTGCGTCTTGGACTTCACGCATTAGGCGGTTGTACGCTTTGCAGCCCTTCGTCCACTTCTGATCAGTCCATGGTCCAGAATGATTCCGAACCAATTTCCTACGCTTGTGTGGATTACTCTCATCGGTCTTCACCATCAATAGGGTCGTACCAGCATGATCCTCCGTAAGAGTGACGATGATGTCATCACATTCGGTCAAACCATTCACTACTTCGTTGTAGATTGTCACCACATGCTCAACACCTGCTCGACGGATACCTGTAGCGATAGCTTCGCCAACTTCGTTGACAAGGTCACTACTGAATCCCGAGTTGGCAGGTACCATTACCTCAAGGGTACAATACATGCCTGGTGGCAATGAGTCATGCTCGATTGCAGCCAGAGCACGGCCTCCATTCAGAAGGTTGTTTGCTGTGTCTGCGAGGTCTTCGCTAGCCTCTCCTAATCCTATTCTCTTGAACCGCTGCTTACTGATGTAATCAGAGTTCATGGTTCGGATTCTTCGGTGTTGTTCCCATGGTCCATCTCCTCTACTCTCGACAGGGTCGAATATGTCGAGATACTCATTGTCAGTGCAAATCATCTCCCTACGCTCTGCCCATCTCTGATCAGACAGATCGCCTTTGATGGGACTGACCTCAGGAAGTCCTGAGAATAGGGATCTCAAGATAGCCATTGACGACTTGATATCCCTTACCTGCCTACTGGTAGGTGTCTGTCTATCAACTAGGTTCAGGGGCACCGTTGAGAACGGTTTTCCAGAACTACCCCATGCTTTCCTGAGAAGTGTCGTAGTGTAGTTCATGTGGTAAGATGGTTGTTCACTAGCTAGGTGATTGTGAACCCAACTAGAACGATCCACATTGACATAATCAATTGCGTCCTTGGAGATTAGCCTAGGTGGAATTGCACGCATCAACAGAGCATAGTTTGCCTGCCTAGCGGTTCCTCCTAAGCCACCCTCAATTGCTGCAATGACTCCGTTACCCTTCTCAAGAGCCCTTATCCACCATTCAAACTCGTTGGACAAACGGCTTGCTTGTGACTTAGCATTTCCATCTAATAGACTCAGGTCGGTCTTTCCACCGCCTAGCAAAGTCGTGCTATGTAGGTAGATGAAGTGAGTTCCTTTCCCTGCCTTCTTGTCCTTGAACTTCACAGCTAGGACAAGTGGCATACCTCGTTCATTGTATACTACTGCCTTGATTACCTCTGTACGAGCGCCTGCTTTGGCGAGTGCTGCCTTGTGATTCTTAGACATCACAGACATCTCGCCCATTAGACCCCTGAAATCCTCCCTAGAGAGAATCAGAGACACACCAAATTGGTATGGCCTGTCCTCATTGTACCGGCTGTCTGGATCAATCTCTTTAGTTGACTTAGCCATCCTGTAGAGCCAATCCACAGCTCTCGGAAGAGCACCTTCAACACCATCTACTGTGGTTCTAGGAGCCTTGTCAGCATCCGCTGCGGTAGTTCCTAGAATCACTCTCATTCCGTTCAGATACCAACCTCTGTGACCCACTTGTGCTGCTACATTTCCACGAACTGGCTCGAATCCTTTCTTCGTGGCTATGTGAAAGCCAGCACCTAAGGGAGGTTCATCGCTGAATTGATATCTAGCCAATCCACGGAATCCCGTGCTTTCATTCGTACGCGGTTCCGGTTTATTAGCCGGTTCAATCTGCTTAGATTGTTCAGAATTAGTCTTCTCTACATTCTTCGAAACTGATGGTTTGTCAGACGTCTTGGTCTTTCTCTCCAACAGGTTCGATACTGTTTGATCTAACCTACTCATGCTCTCTTGCAGTTCGCCAACTGTTGAGGGTGATTGACTACCCTCAGTCTTTACCGGTTGTGCTGGAACCTTGATTGGCTCCAGAACCGGCAAGGGTGTTGGTTCCGCCCGCATCCTCTCTGTAGGTGAGGAACTCTTCGGCTCACTCACATACGAATACGGCTTGTTCGTTCTCTTTTCGTTTCCATTCATTTCATTCATTTTTATTTCTCCTTTTTTTGTTCATTTTCACTGGTATCTCTCCAGGAATCCATTACTATCTCCATCGACGACTAGTTTGTCACCGAATGGATTTATTTCGAGAGTCTCGGGCAAAGAGGCCGAGACACCTATGTCAGAATTGCCGATCTTGATTCCTATTCCCATTGTCATCTCATCGGAATCTATCCAGAAATGGCAAAGGTCAAGCTCGGGTTGGTAGTTCTCGATTTCAAAGTCCCACTCCATAAATGGACGGCACTCATTGATCGCTTGGGTGTACAGAATCTCGCACTCATCATTGGGAACACCCATCACCCTACCAAGAAGCGCATACGGTAGCTGCTTCGCGATAAGGTGTGGAATCCCATTTACTGAAAAAACGACACATCGACTAGAACCACAGGGACAATTACCCTTGGAATCCATCAGTCGGCCTCCTCGTCCACCACAGCATCGAAGATGCTAGCCATGTGATTGGCCAAGTGGGTGACACTATGGCTCAGACCTGCCATTTCGTTCTCAAGTTCTGTCACTCGCCTATTTGTTTCCTTAGCATCTCCTTGAGCGACATCAAGCATCTCAGCCGCCTTGGCTAAACTCTCAATGCGTTCACTCGTCAGATATACTAGGGAGTCTGCATCGGCGAGTGTTTGATTCAGACCGGCTTCCTTCTTTCGAAGGTCACCAAATTCCGATTCGATCCCCGATACCGTTCCACCCATCTTTGCAGATGCGTTTCCAACAGTTTCCTGGTACATCCTAACTTCATTCTCCCAATCGGTCAGAAGTTCGGTCTGCCTATTCACTTCAGCCTGCACTGCTTCATGCACGCCTTCTCTATCAACGCCATTTCCACGATGCCTAAGCATCGTCATGACATTCTCATTACTCTGCCTCTGTGCGAGTGAGTATACTGTATACCCAACCAATACACAAAGGGTGGCCAGAAGGGGCCACTCCTCAATCATCATTTGTTCATATTTCATTTCTATTTCTCCTTTAAGGAGCACAGCGGGGTCCGTCCATTTCGCTAACTTTTCGATTTTATTCAGAGAGTCGCCCCGCTGCGCTCCCATAGGGGTGGGAGTGTTTGAATTTCGTTAATTCAACAACTATGGTGATGGAATATCATCATAATATTGAGTTGTTTGCATTACATTAACTGTACGCGTACACGAACCCTGAATTGGTAGGTGTGTTGAATTAAGATTCCACTGAATACCGAATATTAGAGAGATAGTAGACCACATCTAAGTGTGTGATGATATGCCATCCTGGTTGTATCGCTTCCGAGATTGAAGTTATCTCATCGGTTCTAGCATATTCATCCGGCTCCCACTTGAAGACAACTGCTTCGTGGTGACGGCCTAGAAGTGATGCGACTGTGTCTATCGAATCATGCATGTCTAATACGGGTGGACTGATCCAATCCTTCCATTCGGTTAGTTCACCTATGGGCATCTCAAGAGCATCCCTCCCCTTGGCCAAAATGACTTCAGCCAATGAATTCTGATTGATGACTCCAATCGGCCTTGTCAAACCCTCGTTAAACACTACATCGACTCTCCAACTCGATTGATGCATTCCTTGAATGGCTTCCCTAACAGTTGTACTCGGATTTATTGGAGGAATTGTTTCTTGCTTCTTGTTCACACGATTTGTCAAAGGTGCTCTTGGCCTACCCCAAGTTTCCCTCTTGTTGAGTACCTCGGCCTTTACGAAAGCAATCGAATATCTTGGACTAAAATACCTGAGCAACAATTGGATCAAATCGTAATCCTTGGACTCTCTAATCTGGGGGCCATGGCTTCCAACAGGCCATTCGAATCGCTTGGGCTCAATTCCACCAAAGGGTGAGTCCAAATATTCGTTGTACTCTAACTCACTCTTTCTCCATCTATCGAAGAGTTCGCTTTGAGCACGTGCTGCGTCATCGACAAACTCCTGTTCATTCCGGGCATAACGCTTGACAAACATGTCCCTATCTCGCTTAAACGAGTATTGTTTTCGAATAGTGGCAATTTTCTGACCTAAGCCAGCAGCAGAGTGTCTACCTTCGAACCTCTCCCACAATTTGACTTCGTGTTCATCTGGTGAATCCAAACTCAATCGGATCTCTTCTGCTTCGTCTATACAGTCCCACTGCCTGCACCGTTCATCATCGTCATGTAAAAATTGAAGGGTATTTTTGTTGATGATTCGAAAACACTCTATCGTCTTCAACCTATACTCTTTGCCTACCTTCTCTTCGAGTTGAGAAACGAATTCCTTCGCCCTCAAATCATGGATTCCTTCACGATCCAAGAGCTCGTCTATGACTGAAAGATCTGGGAGTAATTGTTCGCCGTGAGGGGCGATTTCAACCTCCTTTTCATCAACCATGGAGTTGGCAGAAAGTCATGTAACGAGTACCTTTCGATGATGAAAAAACATCATGATACAAGATATTCAGCTCCCAGAACTTGATTTAGATCGAGGTCTCCTAATTCAATATCATCGCCAGTCACTGATTTGACTAGTTCGACTAGTGGATTGATTCTATGCACTTGCACGAACTTTTCAAGGATAATCGAACGCAGCTCCCCCATCACTGAAGGATGGCATCCAAATGCATCGTGAACTGCCCAGAAGTCACGATACCTAGGGTCATTCTTTGCCCTCTCAGCCATCTCTTTGACTACTAGAGTCATGTGTGCTGAATCTAGTGAATGGATGAAATTCGGTCCAATACCTTTCTTTGCGCTCCTGTGACTTATCTCTGGCTTGTCCATGCTTAGGCTCACTGATGTTGTCATCTGTATGTATTCCACACACGCGCGAGCCAGTTCATCCCCTTCGTCGGCATATGCCTGGAGTACTCCGGGTTCTACTGATGGTTGGTTGGTATCTTTGGCAGGCATCCTCTTTTTCAAACCGCGCCCACCTTCATCGACTGGTTTGAGCAACAACTTCCTGAGCACTTCCTTTCCTTCAGGGGATCTTGGATCAAACTCCACTCCGTTGGCAAGTTCCGTCATGGCTTGTTTCTTCTCTTTGATCCTCTCTGCAAGGGGTGACCAAAGGAAACTTTGTTGAAGATTCATCTTCTCTTTCACGGGGTATCTATTAGCAACAACACTCCCAGAAGCCGTCCTCCAACTAAGAAGGGGTTCCAACTCCTCAACTTGGAGATAACCAATCAGATTCTCTAGGTGGTTCCTGAACGACTCAAAACCTCCTGCGACATCTGATAGCGCTGTTAGGTAATCCTCCATTAGTTGAATCGCCATGGCCTCTTGTTCTTGAGGTGCTACATTCTGCTTGAATTGACTAAGAGTAGATGAGTCGTGGAATATCTTGCGTGAGTGCCTAGATTTGAGGTGCTTGAGTATGATTTCCTTTTCCATAGGACCATGGAACCGCTTGCATTTGTAGCGCCCTTTTCTAGACGGTAAACTTTCAGGGCACTTAGATAGTCCATCTTTACGGACTGTGAGGAAATGAGGTAGCAAACTCTTGAACGATTTCTCGTCCAAAGTGGTTTGAATATACCCTTTACCTCTGCAACCTTCACACTTAGGGGAATCTTTGGGGGCTCTGAGCTCGGTCTTGTTCTCACAAATTTCACAGAGTGAAGCTGGGAATGAAAGGTGTTCAGTTGCATAGTGAACACGAACTTGTTGGGAAGCTTGTTGATGGTGGGTGGATGATGATACAAAATTACATTCCGGACAATGAAGGAATCCTTCCTCATTCCGTTCAACGATTACAGGTTGATCGAAGAAGTGACCAGTAGTTCCTGTAGATTGGTAGTTGTGGCTCATGAACCCAAGGTGCCCTGCCTTGGAACCGTAACCTATCACCATCACGGGTCCTTTAGCGACATTGCGTTTAGCCAGTGAATCTTGAGCTCCCAGAA
>MDTE01148041.1_pt1 | contig 11420 bp, 9 predicted proteins | sample 811231 | NCBI WGS metagenome assembly MDTE01 (sample SAMN05326651, study PRJNA326480) | marine metagenome | isolation source: seawater | place: Indian Ocean: Red Sea | collected 2010
AATTAAGAAACAGAATTTAAATATCGCGGGGTGGAGCAGTCTGGTAGCTCGTCAGGCTCATAACCTGAAGGTCGTAGGTTCAAATCCTACCCCCGCAACCAAAATTTTCCCCTTTAACTCAACAAGTTAGAGGGTTTTTCTTTATTTGGCCGATCTCCCGGCTTCTAAATTGCCGCGTTCATTGCCGCGTTTGAATTCAGTTGTCACCAGAGGACGACGTAGACTATTTGCTAAATTAGACAAATATACCAATGTACCTGTGTCTATCGGTTTTCGCCCATGCTTGGCTCTTTGTATTACGCATCCGGCCAAATCTCGTTGGCGACTTCGACGACAAGGCGCAGTTTGGCCTCCTGCATTTCAGGCGTGATAGGATTCCCGTCAGCGATGCTGGCAAAACCGCATTGAGGACTGATTGCCAGGCGGTTCATGTCGACATAATTTGCAGCTTCTTCAATACGGCGTTTTAAATCATCCTTCTTTTCGAGATCTTGAGACTTGGTCGAGACGAGGCCCAGAACAACGGACTTGGCTGGGGGAAGGAACCTCAGTGGCGAAAAATCGCCGGCGCGTGGTGAATCGTATTCCAAAAGATAGAACTGCAAATCAAGAGCGTTGAATAATTTCTCGGCAACAACATCGTAGCCGCCTTCGGCATGAAAATGACCGCCACGGTTCCCACGGCAAAGATGCATACCGATAACCAGCGACTTCGGCGCACGGGCAAGAACTCGATTTGTGATCTCGATATAGTGGTCGATCAAGTCCTGCCAGTTGTCTCCGCGCTCGTTTAAGGCTTGCTGGACCTCTGGATCGGCGAATTTAGCAAAAGCTGTCTCGTCGATTTGAACGTAGTTACATCCATTTTGCACCAAAGATTCGAATTCACTGGCATAGGCATCAATGATGTCGGACCAAAATTCGTCGAGATCCGAATAAGCGCCATAACGCTGGATCTCCGGTGCACCACCACGGAAATGAAGAACGCACGGGCCAGGTAGTGTAATTTTAGGCGTTGCCTTTGTATGTTTTTTTAGGAAGTGTACCTCGCCCGAATGGACAGGTTCTGTCCAGCGCAAGCGGGACTTTACGATGGCGATGGGCTGCGGAGCACGCTTTGCACCGTCGCGCGCATCATTCACGTCGACCGGTGGCGCGGCTATTGTTACATCGCCAAGGTGCTCAAAAAAGAAATCATTGTAGGCAAAGCGGCGATATTCCCCGTCGGTGACGACCTTCAATCCGACACGTTCCTGAAGAGCAATAGCCGAAGCGATCGCGGTGTCTTCAGCTACCCGAAGATCCTCCGCACCCACTTGGCCAGCCGCATGACGGCGTCGGATGTCCAGCAAGTCGGCCGGACGTAACAGGCTCCCAATATGCTCCGCACGGAAAGGTAAACTGAGGGATCGTTCTGTAGGCATGGGCTCCCATATCGGATTCCAAGAATCATTCTTTTTGGTACTACATGATTTTGGACATCAGGGTCAAGTTGTGTGAATGGGTTGGGCCGGGACGCCATTTATCCATCTAACACTCCTGTAAAGCCTTTCCCCTATCTCTAAGGGGGCGGGGAATTTCTTACCTGGAAACGAAGCTAAAAAAGCGTCTAGTTGCATGACTGTCAGGTTCCGAGTTAGTTTTTGCCTTTCCAAGGTCTCAAGGTTTCTGTGTCACAAATAATTCTAAAAACTTGTACTTGGTAAGGAAGTCGGCAAATAAACGGGGAATGTTTATGAAATGTTATGTAACAAATAACTCACCCTACGCCCGCAAGGTTCGTATCGTGGCTTTGGAGTTGGGGTTGTATGATGAAATCGAATGGAAAACTTTAACGCGTGAAGAACGTGGTGATCTCCAAATTTATAATCCACTGGGTAAAGTACCGGTGGCCATTCTTGATACAGGGGATATTGTTTGTGACTCTCCTGTGATATGCGCATATGTGGATAGTTTGCCCAATAGTAGAAATTTAATACCAGAATCTGTGTCGAAACGATGGGAAGTTCTCACACTTGAGGCGTTGGGCGATGGTCTTGGTGAAGCCGTGATTGCAGTATCTCAAGAGAACCAAAGGTCGAATGAACTCCGTTCCCAAGACGTTGTTGATCGCCAAATAGGCAAAATAAAGTCTGCGCTCTCAGTTTTAGATAAAGCTGCAAGTGATTTTAATGATCCTCCGCTAATAGGCGAAATTGCGGTTGCCTGTTCGCTAGGTTACATGGACTTTCGAGGCATTGTTCCTGAATGGCGCGAAAGGTATGCTAACATGGCACGCTGGTATACCATTATCCTTAAACGCCAATCATTCATGGAGACGACACCGAGTTAATAAAAATTTAATTAACTCAATACCTCTTTGTCCAAAAACTAAAAATGCGAGTAACGCACGTCAAACTCACACCAGACTAACTCTCGTGTGGCTTTTTTGATGAAAACCGTAAAAGAGAAGTGGCTGCGGTTTTTTTGATCGAAGTGGGATAGTCTTATTTGTGTGGTTGTTTGATGAATAAAATGATTAGGGCCTTGCCTTGGCGGTAAATTGTAAAGAACCGGTCTAAAGAATTGGCCGTAACTTGTTATTATCTGGTGTCATATCTTTTATAATCCTTGGGATGTACTGATGTGTTTTGGCTATGCATTACCTGGAAACGCTTACGTTTTGTAAATTGACGATTTATTTTAAGCAGTCTATAGCGGCCAAAGTTAGGCTTATAATCTGAAGGTTGTAGGTTCAAATCCTACCTTCGTAAACAAAATACCCTTTTACTTCAATATGTTGATAGGTTTTTCTTTACTTGTCCCATGCCCCTGCTTCAAAAATTGTCAGGTTCATTCCTGCGTTTGAATGTTCCTTGTGGCGGGTCGTACTATCTCAAGTCGAAGGCTCCCGGTCATTCTCACCAGTTTTATTACCCTCCCTAGCAAACCAGATTGTGACTAATCCAGCCGTGGCAAGTAAGGGAATTGCTCCTACGTTTACCCAATTCCATCCAAAAAAATGGATTAATGCACCGGACGACAAAGCTCCGATGGCAACAACTGTATAAATTATTTGGTTCATCATCCCTTGCGTTTTCGCGCGTTCAACTGGCGTGTAAGCTGTAGTCATAAGACTGGTTGCAGCGGTATATGTAAAGTTCCATCCTACGCCTAATAAAGCCATTGCGAGCCAAAAATTAAATACTTCTACTCCTGTTAAAGAAACACCAATGCAACTCGCCTGGAGAATTAGTCCAGCTGAAATAATTTTAATTTCTCTAAACTTTTTGATTAAAGATCCCGTAAAAAATCCCGGCGCAAACATGGAAACTGTGTGCCAGGAAATAACCATGGCAACCGCGCTGAAACTGTGCCCACATTGAGATATCATTGCGACAGGGGTTGACGTCATTAAGAAATTCATCACGCTTTGTGCCACTGTCGCCGAAACAGCCGCCACTATAAAAACTGGTTGTTTCATGATTTCTAACAGTGGCCGCTGGAAACCTTCCATCTGTGTCTTAGTAAGATTTGGAATTGAGAGAAATAAAAGTGTGATTGTCCCGAGTGTTCCGGTCCCAATCATGAATAAAAATGCACCTGCAAATAGGTGGTTTTCAATGAGTGCCTGTCCCCAATTAGCTAAATTTGGTCCAGCAAATCCCGCAAAGACCCCCCCTGCTAGAACCAACGAAATAGCCTTGCTACGAAATTGTTCGGAAGCAACGTCAGCTACTGCGAATCTATATAGTTGTGCAAAGCCCGCGGATAATCCAAATAAAAAACCGCCAAATGCCAATAACCAAAACTCCTGAAATATGACTGCAGCGGTGCTGGAAAGGCCACTGGTAATTGCGAGGAAGGTTCCAAAAATGAACCCGGTTTTTCGGCCAAATCTGCGCATCATCAAAGATGCAGGCATAGCAGCTAGCGCGTTGCCTATCACAATCAAACCTGCCGGCAGGGTAACGAGTGCTAAATGAGGAGCAATCGCAAGGCCGACGGCAGGCGCTGTCACCATAAAAAGTCCGCGGCTAGTGCCTGTAAGCATCTGGCAGGTGCCAAGTACCAGAACGTTCCGGTGATCTCTTTGCATTGGTTTCAAAAAGTATCTTAATTTAAGTTTTTTTTGGAGGAACTACTCTAATGTGGGAGCCCCTTGAAAACTAGAGGGACTAACCCGAAGTTCGTGGGTTCAAATCTTAACCCCTCAACCAAATACCCCGGTAATTTTAGTATGTAGCAGGGTCTTTTCTTGCCCAAAAAATTTTACCCCGAACACTTCTTGGGTTTTTGTGTCTATTATTTTTGCGTGAATATTTTGAAGAGAGCATTGAAGCGAGTAAAATTTTCATCTTTGGCTTTTTCACGTACTATTTAAAAACGTAGTTGGGAGGCTGAGATGATGAGCGTAACGGCGACAAATTTCGATGATGGCATTGCTTATGAAGCTTGGATGGGTAGATGGAGCAGAATAGTCGGCGAAAAGTTTCTTGAATGGCTCGCTCCTGCCGAGAAACTCAGTTGGCTGGATGTGGGATGTCGAAATGGTGCTTTTACGGAGCTTGTGTACGCTAAATGTGCTCCCTCTGGCATTCAAGGAGTTGATCCTTCCCAGGAACAATTGGACGTTGCAAATTCGAGACCTTCATCAAAGACAATCGAATACAGAATAGGCGCAGCGCAGGCGTTGCCCTTTGATGATAACACATTTGACATTGTGGGGATGGCGTTAGCGATAAATTTACCACCTGACCCTAAGAAAGCAGTCGCGGAAATGGTACGTGTCACCAAGCCGGGAGGGTCTGTGGCTACTTATATGTGGGACATTCCCAACGGTGGAATCACTATGGAACCAATTCGGGCAGCACTAAGAGGGATGAACATAAACACACCGATATTTGGGGAAACGATAACAACTCCCGAAAATATGAAAGAGCTATGGGAAAATGCAGGTTTGAATGATGTCAGTTTAACTCGAATTGAAATTGATATTTCCTTTAAGAGTTTCGATGACTTTTGGAGTTCTAACACTGGAGTGGAAAACACGGCTGTCCGTGCGATGAAGTCATTGTCAGATACAGAAATTGAAACTCTTAAAGCCAACCTAAAATCAAGCCTTCCAAGAGATTCTGACGGCAATATCCGTTATGTCGCCTTCGCCAACGCGGTAAAGGGTCTGGCTACCTAATTCCTGGTAATGTTGTGATCAATATGGTGGCTATGAGAGTTTGTTTTTTTAACTAATCAGAGACCTTCACACCGTCCTTGTAAAATATGCTCATTGATCAATAGACCGCTTTATTCCACACGACTTTTTACACGCTTCACGCATTTAATCGTAGTCTTTATAATTTTTCCGTTTAGAAACTCTCCTGCTAATTTTATTTTGCCTTTGAGACCTCCAAAAGAATCTCAGTAAGCTCTTTAGGCATGTCTAGCATCACATTATGACCGCAGTGGAGCGTATACACCTGCCATAAAGGGTTATCCTTAAGCTTTTTATAACAATTAACAAATGGAGGATTATTGTATTTGGTAGCAAGAATGTAAGCTTTGTTTTTTACCTTTTCTCGAGCCCCGGTGAGTTCGATAGGCTGTAATGAAACACCAATGGGCTGGGGTGTTAGCATAGATTCAACCCATTCCTTGTCTCTGGCATTAATTTTATATCGCTCAACGGAGCCTGGAGCGCGCGAGACATTGCCCAATTCCCTTGCCTGTAACACTGCTTTCTGACTTTCTGGAGATTGTAAATCGAAACCGCGCTGACCATTTTCTGGCATAAATGCATCGAGATAAATTATAGAATTTATTTGCCCAAGCAGTTGCTCCACAACACCGGATATCACCCAACCCCCATAAGAATGACCACAGAGTACCACCTCTTCTAGCTCTTCCCATTTGATGACGTTAACTACGTCTGTAATGTGGGTATCAAGATTAATTCCTGCATTAGTTAAGTGCGAGCGTTCACCACAACCTGTGAGAGTGGGCGTAAAAACCCGATGCCCTGCTAAGCGCAAAAAATGAACTACTCGTTTCCAACACCAACCCCCGTGCGAGGTGCCATGCACCAGAACAAAATTCTTTACTTCAGAGGTTGACATTTTAGTTCTCTAAATCGTTCACAATTTATATTTCACACTTTTTGCCTAAGAGAAACTCCACATATTCCAGAACCCTGGATAATTGCTTGCCCAAAGAAAAGCAATCATCAGGCAGAGTGTGATGGTCAGTTTTTTTATAAATGAAGTCTTACACCGACTTTGGGGGGTGCCAATTCGTAAGTTAGCCCATTGTTGTGGCTAAAGTTTTCAACGGATATTTAAAGTATAGCCTAGTATACCTTTTTCTGGGTAAATTTTAGACAAAGAAAATCCAAATAAATTATTGACCAAACTTTCATTATGAAAAACCTACTCACAGCGCTGGTGATAATCGTCTCAATAGTAACGGGCGGTTCTATGTCCTCCGCTTCACCAGGCTCGCAGGTTCACCTGCGATTGTTGGATCGCCTCGATCGTCCTGACGACGGTTATTGCGTTGACATATTAGGAACACCCGGGAACATGCGGGTCGACGTGCCGCTATTCGCGCATAATTGTAAGCCTTCATTGACGAGCGATAGCGCCGTTGTGTTTACTTCCGACGGATTTATTAAATTTCCTGCTGTCGACAGCTGCTTAACTGTAGCAGGGGTCAACTCCTCAGCATTACCAGGGGCGTCCATCCTATTGCGCAAATGTAACGAATCGGTACCTTTCTTCGAAACTTTGACTCTACAGCGGTTTACTCACGAAAAAGATGGGAAATTGTCAGTTTTAGGGTCGAAGCTCTGCCTCACTGTTGGGAGGCAATCGGCTGCGACTTACTCGCCATACCATCGCTGGCGCACGCTCTTTATCGCTGATTGCTCGACAGTAGAACCTACCCTTTCACGATGGGAATTTGTAATTCCTCGCCAATAAACCATGCCGCCCCAAGGTATAACGTTTAACATATTATCTTAATTTGGTTCCGGGGTGTGATCCTCCGACCCTAAGGTGACGAACTTAATAATTTAACTTAGTTCTTTTGCAACACTGATATAGTAATTTCGTGCTGTGGCGTTTAACTGCTCCTCAGCCAGTGCAAGTAATGCACTTCTCTTGACCATTTTAGCTCGACCATGAAAACCATTTAGGAGGGCAACACGGTCTGCTAATTGCAGAGCCCATTGATAATCAGCGTCTTCTAACGCCACGTCCATTTGAGTGGCCAACGCCTCTGGACCGCCCGCTAAATTGGCGATCCGCTCTGCCTCTTGAATTGGCGTAAGAGGAAAAAGGTTCGTTGGGTTGCCGTCAAACCAACCCACATTCCCTGAATAATACGCACGCACTGACCACTCGACAGTACCGTAGTATTCTTGAAGAAATGGGCGGGACGCTAACTCTTTTGGCAGTTGAACGAAATTTACAAGTTCATCTGGGGTCAACCCCAGATCCATTCCTTCTGCACATTTGGCAACAATATAGCGGATAGCATCCCGATAATCCGCTAGGATGGAAGAAATCGAATCTGCCTCCATCAGCGGCCTTGAGTGTCCAGGAACAAGTTTAACCGGATTAAGCGCGATCAGCGTATCAAGGGTGTCAGCCCAAACGTTGAAGTCACGGTATTTGGTGCCCCGGATAGCGTATAGATTAGGAAAAGACTTATAATAGTTGTCACCACTGAATAGAACACGGTCCCTCTCCCGCCAGACCACAAGATGGTCTTCTGTTTCACCAGGAGCAGAGATTAGAGAAAGCGGGACACCACAAATCGTGACGTCTAGACCATCTTCATTGACCCAGTTCGTGGGTTTAAGAAACCCCTGTCCTAACCCCTCAACAGGTCGGTCACCCGGACCCAAGCCAAGATTTATACGCTCGGTTTCGTATTCCAACCCAATACCAAATTGCCGTTTGGTTCTTTCGAGCATCAATTTTGTTGGGTAGGGATATCCGTCGTCCTCAGCGAGCTCTATTGCAAGATTAGAACGAGCAAAAATTTTTGGTGAACCCCCTTCCGCAAATACACTAGCACCAGAGATATGATCACGATGACCATGGGTATAGATGATAGCGCGGACCGGTTTTGAGGAAATCTTTCTAAATTCCGTGAGAATATTAGACGCGGCCCGTGTGCTTTCAGTTGTATCGATAATAATAATTCCATCATCACCCTCGATCATGGTGCTATTGGATGCTGCATAGCCAACAGCTGTATGGACATCTTCACAAACACTGAAAATCTTCTTGGTGAACTCTGCGCTATGCGCTCTGAGTTTTTCTACCGGCTTCATTCTCTATCTCTCCCAAAAAGGTTTTTAAGCCCTGCAAGAAATTCCGGAACTTAACGCCCAGATTCCGGAAAAACTTGCGGGACGATCGCTACATCACATTAGGTGGAATTTTTAAGCCCTTTTCCTTGTAGTAACGTAGAGCTCCGGGGTGCAGCTTCATGTTCATCTGAGTGAACGCTTTGTCCAAACTAAGTGCGTCTTTAGCCCAACTTGCGACGCCATACATCTCGTCGATATGTTCCCAGAATGTTTTGGTCATCTTATATATCACTTTTTCACTCATACCTTTGCGAGTAACAAGCCCTACCCATGCTCCAACAGTTTGAATTGGCTTTTTGTTTGCTTGGTTTTTGCCATATACGTCGGCAGGGAACTGGCCCCGTACCCTTCCGGGAATTCTCATGAGTTTTTTCATTCCCGGCTTCATCCAATCAGAATCACTCGCCCCTAAAAATCGAATCTTATTGGTGAGTGCGGCCTGAACGAAATTCGCCGCCGGCGGATTACTACTTGCAACTAAAACGTCAAGTTGGCGGTCTTGGAAAGCCTGCATCGCTGGACCAAAACCAAGCTTAACAACTTTATAGTCCTTACCGGGTTTAAGTCCCGTAATTGCCTTGACAAAACTACCCGCAACGATCCTTTGTACCCCAGCCGGGGGACCCAGGAAGACACGTTTACCCTTCAAATCAGCCATAGTCTTGATGCCAGAGGATTCAAAGACGCCAAACTGATAGAACCCAAGACGATAATTAAAAACCGCTCGTAAGTTGTTTGCGAGACTTTTTGCGTTTTTGACTTTTGCAAACATCTTCTTACCTTTCGACATCAGATGATGCAGCGCGGGTGCTCCCATTAGTAAATCGGTCTTACCGCGCGCAGCATCCAAAGCATGCCGAGTGGCCTTGCCTGTGGCGTTTACTTGGATCTCTATGTCCGGATTGTATTTCTGTACCACCTTGGCAAATGTTGTGTGGATCGCAAACGCAGTTGGCAGACTGATCGTTGACATCTTATAGAAGTCTTTGGCTTGGGCACCGCTTAACGAGATAATTGTCCCCGCTAAAACTGCACCTGCAATGTATTTAAACTTAGTCATGGTGTTTCTCCTTTGTTAAAATCTGACCATTAAAATTAAGACTGATCGGTACTATCGCAGTTATCCAATACCCGTTATTTTTATATTTAATGTAACCGATCATAACCGGGGCCTATGAGTTTTTGCCCAACGATACTCAACAAAAAGAAGTATTAGTCCAGCGACGGCAGCCCCAACCTGAACTTCGGTTAAATTCAGCAGTACGCCAATCCCAAGCGCCGAGCGTAAAATGCGGGACCACATAGGCAGTAAAGTGCGGTCGATCCCGCCGAGCGCCGTGGTAATCAGCCAAATTGCGAGGCAAAGTCGTAAAATTACCCAAATAAAAGGAAAGAATTCGAAGCCAACTACAAGTGACAGTGATGGATTGTAGATAAAGACGAAGGGTACGATAAAACCCACAAATGATAATTTTAGAGCTTGAAGTGCGGTTGTCATTGGGTTCGACTTCGCAATCGGTGCGGCGGCATAAGCGGCAATTGCCACAGGCGGAATGATGGCGGAGAGTACCCCATAATAAAGTACAAATAGGTGCACCAAAATTTTGGGTACCCCGAGATTTTCCATCGCCTCGCCCATAACCAGAACAATGATCAGATAGGCTGGAATAGTCGGCAGACCCATTCCCAAGACAACACTCGCCAAGGCCACAAGAACCATAGCAAAGAACAAATTAGCACCGGCAAAGGAAAGAACCATATTCGAAAATCGAATTCCAAGCCCAGTTAGGTGCATAACTCCAACGATAATTCCTATGGCGGCAACAGCTACTAATATACGACCACACTGCTCACCACCCTTCGCAAGCGCTTCTAAATAAATTTGAGGCCTTTTACGAACTTGAGAATTTATTAATCCAAGCCCTGCTCCAACGATCGTAGCCCACAGCCCTGCCATGGCCGGAGAACGGCCGGTCAAAAGGACTCCTATAATTACGATAATTGGGATCAAGAACATTAAAGAAAGTTTCCAATCATCACGAGAGACCGACTGTCGTTGTGCACTTGGTATTGCCTCGATGCCTTGCCGCGCGGCCTCAACCCAAACCGCAACAAAAAGACTTCCATAATAAAATAAAGCTGGCACAAGAGCCGCCGCGATTATCACCAGATAAGGAGTGCCGGTTACGTCAGCCATCACGAAGGCTACCGCTCCCATTACTGGCGGCATAAATTGACCTCCTGATGAGGCTGCGGCCTCCACACCGCCGGCAAACGAGTTACGAAAACCACGTTCTTTAATCATCGGAATAGTAAACACACCAGTCCCAACGACGTTTGCGGCAACGCTACCCGAGATGGTGCCAAAGAAACCGCTAGCAGCAATCGCGGCATGGGCCGGGCCACCGCGCAACCTTCCAGTAAGCCTGACAGCAATGCGCAGCAGCACAGCGCCGGCGCCGGTGGCTTCGAGCATTGCGCCGAAAATAATAAAAATGAAGATAAGAGAAATGACAATAATAACGATGAAACCGAAAACACCATCGAATGAGTACCAGACGGTCCGCATTACCGCTTCAAGGTCGTAACCCGCATGGGCAAAAATCCATGGCAGGTCTTCGCCGAAAAGAGCATAAATGATACATAAAATAGCTAAGGATGCGAGCGGCCACCCATATGCCCGTCTCGTTAGCTCAAGGACAGAGACCAATCCTCCAGCACCGATCAGAATGTCATTGGGTAAAAAATCATAGAGACCTGTCTCCAATTCGTTGTACACAGAAGCAAACCAGACGATCGAAGACACCATCAAACTGATTAGAATAATGTCGAGTCCCCAAAGGCCTAACCGGATTGGACCCACAGAGCTTGGATATAAATGAACCAATGGTAGTGCAAAAACGGTCAGAATGACCGATGCTCCAACGGTGAAGGAACGTTGATAAATTTCATCCATTACGCCAAAAGCGGCAGTATGGATCGCGACCACTGCAATCCCAAATCCAATCAGTGTGACCGCTATCTTTGGTAAGTTGATTTGTCGCGTTGTAGGTCCCACTAATGCAAC
>MDTE01154387.1_pt1 | contig 11420 bp, 12 predicted proteins | sample 811231 | NCBI WGS metagenome assembly MDTE01 (sample SAMN05326651, study PRJNA326480) | marine metagenome | isolation source: seawater | place: Indian Ocean: Red Sea | collected 2010
ACCGAATGAAATTTTAGCACGTGTCGACGGACTACGTTGATGAGGGGATTTTATGGAACTAACCGCTTGGCAGAGATTCTGTAATAGAATTCTAGGCAGGTTGGTTAAAAAGAGGGCAAGAAGAGATAAAATTCTCTCTGAAAATCTAGTTAAGGGTTCAATGGGGATTATGCCTGAGGTATATTTGTCAACAGTAATAATGACCTCAATGGCTATTTTCTTAATTTGTTGGGGGATAGTTTCACTTTTCTTTATTCCTGAAATCGGCGTAATTGCTTTTTGGGAAGGGCTGCAAGACCCAGCTACCATCAATCCTTGCCTAGATTGGGAATATTGGGAGCCAGAGTTGGTTGACAAATCGAAGCCAGGTAATGGCTGTCCAGAATATGCAACTAGAGTTTTCCCGCCGTTCTTGAAAGTTCTAATCGTTGCTCTTGGTGGATTTATTATTCCTTATTCAGGATTCTTACTGGTTCGGGGTGGTGCTAAACGTGAAGCGGACCGCAGAGGTTCACAAATTGAAAAGTACCTACCTTATGCAGCATCCTATACTGCTGCAATGTCTGCAGCGAATGCAACACCAGCGAAAATTTTCCGTTCACTAGCGATGAATCGCGATATTTATGGCGATGTTGCGGATGACGCTGGTTTGATTTATCGAGACGTTACCTTACTGGGTTATGATTTGATTACTGCAATAAAAATGAGTGTTGATAGGGCTGCTTCGGTTTGGTTAACAGAGTTTTTTCAAGGAATGGTTGGAACCTTAACTTCTGGAGGGCACCTGAAATTGTATTTCCTGAATAGGGCAGAACACTACATGAGAGAAAATAGAACTAGACTTCAACAATTCTTAGAATCTATTGCTTTACTTGCTGAATCTTATATTGTTGTTGCAGTAGCAATGCCTCTGTTTTTGATAGTAATGCTAGTAATTATGTTCTGGGTTTCAGGTTCTGGAGCTCAAATGTCTGAAGGAATGCTATATGGTATTGTTCTAGGATTTATTCCTATGATTCACGTAGCCTATGCTGTTTTAGTCTACACTAGCAGTAAGGAGCAAGAGATGTAGGGGGTGTTTCAATGGCTAAAAAGAGGAATAAATTGGTCGTTGAATTAGATTTACCTAAGGATGATAGAACCTTGAAAAACCTATACCTAATACTCTTCTTTTCGATAATCATCGGGCTCTCCTCTGGAATTATGTGGGCGACTAACTCAGGATTTATTCCAACCACAAATGGGGAGCCTATGTTTACAAACATCTATTGTGGAGCGACATCCTTGGATGAAACAGGTAATAGTTACCAAGATGAATTCAACTCTGCACAAAAACCATCTTATAAGGCAAATGAGTCTTGTGCTATTTTGAAAGATAGCCCCGATAAGTTAGAATGGTCTGAGGAGCCTTGGACTGATTTCCAATCTAGAGGTAAATCATTTGATGTTCCGGGGATTTCGGCAGTAGATAGGGAAGGCGTAGTTGTTGAACAGCCACTCAGAATGACATGCGATGTTTTGGCGAACCAACCAACAAGTTATACCGCCGCAATTAGAGATTCGGAAGGAAATACATTGAGTAACGGATTCTTCAATGGAACAACTGGTAAAGCTAGCGATGTGTGCTTGATTGAAATTTCGAATATTGATCCTGGTGAAAAATACCAAGTCGTATTCTTTTCAAATGTTGAAGGTAGAGAATTATCTTCTGCAGAATTTGACTTAACTGTTGATTATTATGATGGAATACCAGCTAATATGAACAATAAATCATTTTGGCTTGGTCCAAAAGTCGAACTCGGACCGTTTGATTTTAGACCTACAATTTTCCTAAATTTCTTTGGTTTAACCTTCTTTTTCCTGATTTACCCTGCCTCATTTTATTGGGAAAGAGTGGAGAAAAAGAAAAATGAAGTTGAAGAAAAATTCCCCGATTTCCTAAGAGATATGGCAGAGTATTGGAAAGGTGGATTGTCGATGACTGTTGCAGTTCAAACCTTAGCTAAATCCGAATATGGTGCTCTAAATGATGAAGTTAAAAAGATGTCAGATCAGCTCAGTTGGGGAATTAAATTTAGTGATGTGATTAAGCAGTTTTCAGAGCGTGTCGGGACTCCGTTGGTAAAAAGAGCGATAACTTTGATTGCTGAAGCTGACCGTGCAGGTGGAAAGATTTCTGATATTCTTGTTACTGCAGCAAATGACTCTAGAGAGATAAAGTTCCTTGAAGGTGAGAGAAGAAGAGCTATAGGATCTTACATTGCAGTTATTTGGACGTCATACTTCGTTTTCTTAGGAGTTATCACTTTGCTGGGTAGAATATTTATTCCTGCTATTGCAAAATCAAACACTGGTAGTGAAGGGGCAGGAGATACAGGCGGGGCCAATATTGGAAATATGACAATAAGAGCGATTGATCCATTATTTTTCGTTACCGTTTTCTATTATGGAGTTACTATGCAAGCAATCGGAAATGGTTCAATGGCTGGATTAATGGCTAATGGCCGATTTTCCGCAGGTTTCAAACATTCAGGAATGATGATTATTGCCGCATTAATAGCATTCAATCTGCTTGTGTTTAATCCTGAACTAATTGGGGACTCGGCTTATGAAATCACTAAATCTATTACCACATCTAGAGCATCATACACAGTTGGATTGAATCCTTCAGGTGGATCTTTTATTCCAACTCCTATGAAATGGGGTTGATATTTTGCGTAAAGAAGAGAATGCACAAGTCCATATTCTTGAAATGCTGACTCTATTTTGGCTTTTTTTTATGTCTGCAACTTTTTTGATTAGAATAGATGTCCCCGACTCACCTTCAATCGCTCATGATTCTTCACTAGAAACTGCTGGCGAATCCGCTTTCCTGTATGGTCTTGGTCTCGAGGCTATCGATGAAGGAGAAAATCGACTTACTGAATTACTCAACAATAGTGAATTTAACGGAGCTTGTGAACTTCTTCAAAATGCAATAACTAGCGGAAAAGAAGGCAACTGTTGGTTGGCGAAAAATAGTGCAACTTCATCTCCATATGGGCAGGTAGGATCTCCTTCAGGTTCAACGTTTGCAGTTCACAAGTTACTAGTGGTCGATGGAGATTTATGGACCATTACCCTTGATATCTGGAGTACTGGAGGTGGCGCTTGATGTACTTGAGAGAAAAAGATTCCACAGATAGAGACACAGCACAGATGTTGTTGGCAACGGGAGTAGTACTACTCTTATCACTTCTTTCTATGGCTGTATTTAGTGTCAAGGTTGCAGGTATTACTCAGTCTAATGATTCTTCTTCAAATGGGGTAATTCAAACTACTAATGAAGTGACTGATGCTATTCCATTGCTGATTGAAGAACGTACTATCTCTTGGATTGGTGCGGGGGTTGAGAGGATTGATGCTGCTGAACTTTCAATTGACAGTGTCCATGATGACTTACTACATCATGGAGAATTGAGAGGAGTAGAGGTAAAAATTCTTGATTTTATTGTATCTGATGTTGACGGAAATACGATGTTAGTTACTGGAGAATTAGGCGTATCTGATAGTAGTTCTACGCTTAGAACAAATCTTTCGTTCATCATATCTGCTTAGAGCGATTTTCATTCCATGCAAGATCTAGTAAATGTTCAATACGTTCTGCATCATCTTTGACTATTGAAACATCAACTACGGGCCAATTTGAGATCTTCGACCTTTCTAGTAATCCTTCTTGAATACTCCTTATTCTAGAAAGATTTGCAAGATATCTATCTGGTCTTCTAAATGAATTTGCATCCCTAGAACGTAGCATTTCTTGGTGCTTATTTTCTTCACCAACCGCCAATATAACTCCTAGAGCTATCCCCCCAGCATCTCTCCATGGTGCTAATAACTTTTCACTTGGAACGATATGTACTCCCTCTAATAGTAAATCAATACCTTCTCTTAATGCACGATTAATCGTGGCCTCAATCCCAGTTTCTACCGCTTGGCATGTATCTAGCCAATCAATTACAGGGTCATTTGCCGAACCGATTGAGAATGAAGAACGGTGAAGAGCGGTTTGTTCACCCCCATAGTCGCAAACTCGCATTATTTCACGTATAGCATCAGTAGAAATAATTCTGGCAAATTTGCTTTTAGCAGCAATTTTTAGTGAAGCCGTAGATTTACCAGTACCCGTTGCTCCAGCAATAATTAGCAGCCTTGGAGCGCGGTCAGCGATGGTTCTAGCAGTTGCTTGAGCCATACCAATCTTGCGCGCCATATATCGCTTTAACTGGTCTTTACTCATGAGTGTTGTCACCTTTTTAGTAAAATTATTACATTTTTTAACTATTCATTTGAAGCGAATACCTTTGAACGGTCACTTCATGGATGGTTTATGAGCGCACATAAAATGCTGATTGGTGGACAATGGGTTGATAGTGAAAATGGAGAGACAAGCAACGTTATCAATCCTGCAAATGACGAGGTTATAGCGACAGTCCCTAAGGCTACGATCCAAGATGTCGAAAATTGTATTTCTGCATCACGTACTGCGTTCCTCGATTCTTCATGGAAAAAAATGGATCCCGCACAAAGAGGTAGAATTCTCAATAAAATGGCGGCTGCAACTTATTCTAGTGCTAAAGAATTAGCAAAAATTGAATCAGAAAATAATGGTAAGACTTTTCGCGAGGCATTATCTGAAATTCGCTATGGTGCGTGGACTTTGGAATATTTTGCAGGACTCTCAGACAAGATTGAAGGAAGCACAATACCAGTTCCTGGAAATAGATTGAACTATACATTAAGGCAACCTTTAGGAGTTACAGCTCATATCGTTCCTTGGAATTTCCCGCTACAGTTGGCAATCCGTTCAATTGCCCCTGCACTTGCAGCAGGTTGTACTGTTATTGCCAAACCAGCATCTTGGACTCCACTATCATTATTGGCTTGGGCAAAAAAAATGCAGGAAGCGGAAGTAGGTCTTCCCTCAGGCGTTTTACAGGTGATCACAGGCTCTGGTGGACTGATCGGCGATGCTTTAGCAGGTCATTCTGGAATTGACGGTATTGTATTGACTGGAGGTGTACCAACTGGTCAAACAGTTATGGCGAAGGCTAGTGAAAATCTCACTCCAGTAACTCTTGAATTGGGAGGCAAAGGAGCAAATATTGTATTTCCTGATGCTAATTTGAAATATGCAGCTAAGGCAATCTGTTTTGGAATTTTCATGAATGCTGGACAGATGTGCTGGGCTGGTTCAAGGCTTATTGTCCATGAAGATATTCACGATGAATTGGTTGAGGCTGTGGTTGCGGAAGTAGGCAAATGGAAAGTTGGACCAGGGATGGAAGAAGGTGTGAGAATTGGAAGTTTAGTTCACAAGAATCATCGTGAAGAAATAATTGAGAAATTACAGGCTGGTCTAAAGATGGGTGGAAATGTTGTTTGTGGAGGTAATCCGGTAGAAGGAGATGGGGCCTTTATGGAAGCAACTGTCGTTACAGAAGTGTCCTCAGAAAACATCCTATTTACCGACGAGTTATTCGGACCAGTACTATCGGTAACTAAGTTTAGTGAGGATTCAGAAGCACTTGAACTGGCAAACGATACTCCATTTGGATTATTGAATGGAATTTGGACAAATAACCTAAGTCGCGCACACAATTTAGCTAGAGACTTGCAATCAGGAATGGTTTCAATCAATGAATATCCGATTACTTTCCCTCAAACAGCATTTACCGGTTGGAAACAGTCAGGAATTGGAATTGAACAAAGTCAAGATGCACTAAGATTCTATACTAAGGTCAAGAATGTAAACATCAAACTTTGAGGTGAAACCATGACCATTGAAATTGAAGATTTGGAAACTGGTATTCGCAAAATCAAGATGTCCGGAAAAAGCGCAACGCAATCCTTTTCTTTGGAATTTTTACCTAGTATTGCTGATGCTATCGACCAAGCCTTGAGAGATGTTTCTGTTAAAGCAATCATATTGACGGGGGAAGGTAAATTCTTTTCTGCTGGAGCCGACATCAATGCTTTCGCAAAATCGATTGAACAAGGTAATTCTCCACAATTGATAAGGGATTTAACTGGGATTTTACACCCTCTGTTGATTAGAATGCGCCAATCACCGACAATTTCTATCGCTGCAATTAATGGTGCATGTGCAGGTGGAGGCCTTGGTTTAGCGCTTGCTTGTGATTTCCGCATAGGATCAAATGATGCTAAAATGGCTGCCTCATATTCTGGTATGGGTTTGTCTCCTGATGGAGGCACAACATGGCTTCTTCCTAGGCTAGTTGGTGTACAAATTAGCCGTAAGTTTTTCCTCGAGAATTTAATTTGGTCTGCTCAACAATCACATGATTATGGAGCAATTGATGAATTGGTTGATGCTGATAATTTAATCAGTAGAAGCTGTGAAATTGCTAGAAAATGTAGTTCATGGGGAATGCACAGTAAGGAGGCTACAAAACATCTACTTGATGTCCAATCTGTTAATGATTTTGAAACCCATCTTAAGCATGAGAGAACACTAATCGAAGCTGCGGGTACAACTGATGATTTCAAGGAAGGAGTTTCCGCTTTTTTAGAGAAAAGAAAACCTAATTTTGACTGACTACTCTGGCATTTCTGTTTCTTCAGCCTCACCAGTAGACCAGTCATAAATTCCTTTACCAGATTTTTTACCCAATCTTCCTTGAGAAACTAATTTTTCGAGTAGCGGGTGAGGTGTATATGACTCATCATTGAAAGCATCCTTTAGATTCAACAGAATATCTCTTCTAACATCTAATCCTACAAGATCAGATAGTGCTAATGGACCCATTGGATGCTTATACCCTAGAACCATAGCAGTATCGATATCTTTGGCATTAGCAACCCCATCGGCGAGCATTCTAATTGCTTCATTCCCAAGTACGACCCCTAATCTAGATGTAGCAAATCCTGGAACATCGTTAACAAGTATAGTAGTTTTACCCATTATTTTTCCAGCAATTGTTGCAGAATTTATTGTCTCTTCTGAGCATTTATCATGCTTGATTAATTCTAGTAATTTCATTATTGGAACTGGGTTAAAGAAATGCATACCTATTACCATGTCAGGTTTTCCGGAAGCCTCAGCAATTTTACTGATTGACAGTGAAGAGGTATTAGTCCCAAGGATACATCCGTTCTTTGTTAATGAACCTAAACTTTGGAAAATTTCACACTTCAAATCCATTATTTCAGGAACGGCTTCAATAACCATATCTGCATCTTTTACAGCATCTGATATTTCAGACGTTGGAAATAAATTTGCAGACCATTCGTGTTTTTGTTGTTCAGTTGTTTTTCCTCTTGCAATTCCTTTGTCCCAAAACGAGAAAATATTGTTCATTCCTCTTTCCAAACCATCAGGGAATGCGTCGTAAAGATTGGTCTTCCATCCACTCTGGGCGCAAATCTGAGCAATACCAGCGCCCATAGTTCCAGCGCCAATTACAGCAACAGTTCTAATCTCCATACACCCTCCAATACGAGAGACTTCATGATGATTGCTTGAATTTGGTAGGTTTACTTTGTGCTAATATTACTCCGCCGACTATGAGAATAAATGAAACAAGTAGTGATGGTCCTAACTTTTCATCGAGTAATAAAAATCCACTGAAAATTCCAAACGGCGGTACGAGGTAAACATACAATGCACTTTTCCCCGCTCCGATTGTGAGTATTCCGTCCGCAAACCAAACGTAAGAAATAACGGTAGAGAAGATTGCCAGGAAAATCATTGCTATCCAACCATTATAACTAGGTTCCGGGATTCCATGTTGTAGGGTTTCAACAAACATAATCGGTGTTAAGAATACCAATCCAGCAACTGATGACCAAACAGTCAATTGAAGAGGAGTTAAATTAGCATCCCTGTTTTTAACAGGAGTAATCATTGCTTTTTTCATCAATATTGTATTACACGCCCAGGAGAATGCTGCTCCAGCGATCAAAATATCGCCTATTGCTCTGCTTTTGAAAGAGATATCTACATTAGGAGAGTAGTAGAATAATATGCCAACCCCAGTAAGTCCTAAAGCTAGTCCAATGGCAAGTCTGTAAGTCATTTTTTCACCTAAGAAAAAAATTGCTAATATTGCGGTAAACAATGGATTGAAAGTAATCATCAGTGAAGCATCACCAGCGGCAGTATATTGCATACCGTACATGAAGAAGGCTTGATAGACACAAGTTGAAAAAAATCCAATTAGGGCAATCCTCTTCCATTCACTTTTTACTGGAATAACCCACTGAGTAGAGAGTCTAAGGACGATTAAAAAAAGTAAAACAGCAATCACATACCTAATCCATGACGCAGCGAATGGCTGAATATCATTAGCAATAACTCTTCCAGCAGGCCATCCGAATCCCCAAATTGCAGCGACAATTAGTAGTTTGAAATGTGTTAGAACATTTTTCATTCAAACCGCTCCAAACCTAGTTGAAGCATTCTGGCTCTTGGTAATCCAATTTCGGGAAGTCCTTTAGCAGGAGCGTAAATTTTCAAACCTTCGATTCTCGATACAAATAATCCATAACTAGCCATGTCATCGAGTTTGTATGGAGTATCTAACCCCATTCTTGTTAACGTATCACACGCTTTTTCACAGTAAATAGGATATAAATTAGTAGAGAAATGGACCCACTCAGAAACTCTCTTTGTGTCTACGTTATCCAATGTCAGTAGATGCTCTAGTAAAGAAACATCAGGATAGTTAATTGTCTGTAGAATCATTTCAATTTCCATCATAATATCTTCAGGCCATATTTGAGGTTCTCTTTCTGACCATTTTTCAGAAATGAATACATGCTCAATAGATGCTTTTTCTTGAATGGAAAATATCGCTTTAGCGTAGTGTTCATCTTCGATGCTATCAACTACAAGAGAAGGTAATTCAGAATAGAAACGTTCACACATCTCTACATCTATTCCGTACAGTGATACAGGAATCATACTATCCCCTCAGGGAGTTTAAGCAGTTGCACCAATACCGGACTCAATTTGGCGAGTCGACATTGGTTTGTTAGCAATCCACTCTTCTTTGAAAAGTTGCTTTAGCAATTCTTCATCCTCTTTTGTAGGTAGAATATTGTAGATGTATTTTTCCCACTCTTCATCTGATCCTTCGAATTTAGAACCATCAGTGTTGAACTTTTGCTTCTTTGCTACCCCAATGTCTCTGTTGAAATTTTCATGTGGGACGTATAGTTTTTGAGCTCCTTCGGGTAGGTATTTGTTAAGTTTCTCAACTTCTCGGTCGATTTCTTCGTGGTAGTGACCCCTAGCCTCTTCGTTAAGAGTCTCTTTGTCAACCCCGACACCGGATTCTAATTTCTTCCTTTCATCCCAGCGACCCTTAATTCCCCAGACATAAGCCCAGTGAGCAGAAGAAGATGCATCAACGCCGAATAAATCATGAGCAGTGGAGACCCACTTGTTGATGTATCTTTGAAGTAAATCTAGAGGGATAACGCCTGCCTTGATGATTCTTCTTAGACCGTTGGAGCCGGTTCCTAAGTGAAATGATTCCTCCTTTAGCATTGGACCCATAGAAGCTGCTAGTGGTTTGAAAGCAGAAGTTGAAAGCATTCCTAATTGGAATTTACCGTCTCTGTCAACAAACATGGTGTAGCAGAAAAAGTCTAACCAGTGTGGCATAGGTCGGTTGAATGCCCCAAGAAGCCTATCGCCATCTTGAGCATTTCTTTCCAGTAATTTTTGAGCCTCACGACGTCCTTGCTGACCGAAGTATGTCATCAAAAGATACGCCATTTGCCAGCCGTGTCTTTGTTCTTCAGCCATGATTCTAGCGGCTGCATACCTATCGTAATCTGTAGGAGCAGTAGCCAGTAGGTGCTTTTGTTGCTCGACAGAAGCGAACTCAGTGTCACCTTGAACAGTAATCATTGTAATCAAAGCATCACGCATGCTCTGGTGAGGGACTTGAAGAGATCTTTCCCATTTTGCCCTACCTTCGTAGTCACCAAATTCGATTGTATCTCCTGCTCTATCCCAGTCGAACTGGATAGATAAATCGAAGTCTCCTAGCCAAGTCTTGTCGAACCCAACTCGATCTTGCCATTGTTCAAAGTTTGCAATCCAGTCTTCCCATGTTGTCGGTAAATTGTCCATGACAACGGGACGTAAGGGTCATCCTTATTGTCTTTGCGAACATGTTCGTATTAAGCCATTATCTCATCATAATATTTGTCGATAACCTTGGATTCAATAGAATGTAACATTACTGATAGAGTTGATTTAGATATTCCCAATTCTGAGGATAAATTTGTCAGAGTTATTTCTCTAGGAGTTGCCCAATATCCTCTGCGTAAAGCAAACTCAAATACCTCTTTTTGTCTAGGAGTGAGAAGTTTTTCTTGATTGGAGCGCGTTGATTTAAGTTTCATCTGTATTTGTTCAATTTTTATTTCTTTTACCAATTGTTTGGCTTGTTCAGACGAACACTGTATAGTCCAGTCTGCCCAACCATCTATTACATCAAAAGGAGTTCTAGGCACAACCCCAACGGTTCTTAATGGCTTAATGAAACCACCACCGCCACTTGCTATTGTTACACTTGCTTTATTTTCTCCAAGAAAATTCACACTTTCTACGCCCTTCAAGTTCTCTAATTCGGATAGTAATTCATTATCGGCCGCTATTTGAGCAGTACCCCTGCCCTTTCCTAGTGGCATTGTTTCTATGATTTGTAAAACTGAGTTAGGGTGATTTCTTGTTGCTTCACCTGCCCAGTGTCCGCCCGGTAGACATACTTCGATTCTAACGATTTGAGACATGTAATCACAAACTATGGATACGGTCATGCCTTGATAGTTGTTTGCTTTCAACATCAATCATCTCGGCGAAAGTATGAGTAGTGCCATCTTCATCAATTTTGACACCTGGCAAGTATCCATCACATACTCCTGAGGCGACAAATATTGCATCATCTGATTGGCACAAGTCTTTGGCAGTCCATAATCGAGTTAAATCATCATCAACCATACCACCTGCTCTAGCCCTTTCTTCATCGGAGCGAAAAACCAATCTTCCTTCAAATACTCCTCCTATACCTCTAATTGCGGTAGCGGTGATTACGCCTTCTGGTGCAGCACCGATTCCTAGTAGCATATCATGATCCCCCTCAGGTCTTGCAGCCCATAAAGCGGCAGCTATGTCTCCATCACCAAGGAGATGTAATTTAGCCCCTATTTCGTTAATCTCTCTGAACAAATCAAGGTGCCTTGGTCTATCTAGGGCAATTATTCTAACCTCGTCTACAGGCTTATCTAGAACAGATGCAACCTGCTCGATGTTGTATGCAACACCACCGTCTAGACTTATTTGACCTTCCATTTCAGGACCTGCAGCAATTTTATCCATGTAACAATCTGGAGCATGCAAAAGA
>MDTE01000524.1_pt1 | contig 11419 bp, 4 predicted proteins | sample 811231 | NCBI WGS metagenome assembly MDTE01 (sample SAMN05326651, study PRJNA326480) | marine metagenome | isolation source: seawater | place: Indian Ocean: Red Sea | collected 2010
CAGTGCGCCGATCGATGATATTCAACGGACGCCGACTCACTTTGTGCTCAGTCGCGGCGGTCAGTTGGTTGAGTTGCGGTCTGGCGATCCGATCGATCGCGGTGGTAATATCTATGCTTTGGCTCCGGATGGGGGTTTTGCGGTGGGTACGCGCTACGACCTGCAGATCGCCCCGGCGGTCAGTGGTCCACTGGGTTCGGGGGAGGCCGAGACGGTGAGTTTCAGCACCAGGGTACCGGCGCTGATTGCTACCACACCGGCTGATGGGGATGCCGCGCTGGCAGATCTGAGTGGCGTGATCGAAGCTAGTTTCGATGCGCCGATCGATCAGGCGGTACTGGTGGCTGACGGCAATGTCGCGCTACTGGAGTCGGGTGAAGCGATTGCGATTTCGACGCCCTCGTACGATCAGGAGTCCGGGGTGGTCAGATTTGCCCCGGTGGCTGGTTTCAAACCCGGTGCTCGTTATACCGTGGTCATCGATGGTCTCGTCGCGGGTCCGCTGCACGCTGCGGCGTCCGGCGATTTCAGCTGGCACTTCCAGACGCCGGTGCCGGAGTTGGTGAGCCAGAGTCCTTTGGGTGCTGTTGAAGAGGTTGGGGGTCGTATTAAAGCGGAGTTTTCCGCTGCGATAGATGAAAGTTTGCTCGCTCCCGATAAAATTGCCCAGACGATAGAGGTGACCCGGGAAGGGGAGGAAGAGGCGCTGGCGGATGGGGGTGTGGATTTCGATCCTGCGACCCGTATACTCAGTATCGAGTTGGCGGACGGTTTTAAACCGGGTGCTCTTTATGCGGTGGTCCTCGATGGTCTCTTGGCCGGTCCGTTGCGCGCGGTGGGCGAGGGCGATTTCAGTTGGCAGTTTCAGACCCCGGTGCCGCAGCTGGTGGATTCGACACCGGATCATCAGCTCAGCGATGTTGCGACGGCCGACAATGTGATCGAGGCTCTTTTCGATCATCCGATCGATTCCGGAGTCCTGTTTACGGAGGGCAATATCACCGTCTTCAAGGGCGGTGCTGAGGTCGAGATCGACGGCCGCGAATACCTGAACCCGGATCGCACTGCTCGTTTTTCGCTGGCGTCGGGTCTGGAGGCGGGATCTGCCTATCAGATTCGGATCGCGGCGGCGGTGGGGGGGCCGCGGCGCCAGGGCGACTATGTCTGGGAGTTCAGCACCGCAGTGCCAGAGCTGATTGCTGCGAATCCAGCGGACCAGACCGAGGCCGTTGATGTGGGGCTGGAGGAAGTGCGGCTGATATTCAGCGCGCCTATTGATGAGGCTAAGTTGAACCCGAATCCCTTTTTGCTCAGCCGTGAAGGTCGGCCGGTCGAGTTGCGCTCCGGTGATCCGGTTCCCCGCGGTGATAACACCTATGGTTTAGCTCCGGCCGGCGGTTTTCAGGTCGGCACGCGTTACCAATTGCAAATTTCTCCGGTGGTCAGTGGTCCATTGGGCTCGGGTAAGACGGGAAAGCTCGTTTTTAGCACGGCGGTGCCGGTGTTAGTCGGTAGAACACCGGCTGATGGGGATACTGCGCTGGTCGATCTGAGTAGTGCGATAGAAGCCCGTTTCGATGGACTGATCAATGAGCCTGCACTGCGGGGCAATGTCGAGTTGCTGGTATCGGGTGAGCGGGTTGCTATTTCGACGCCCTCGTACGATTCGGAGTCCGGGGTGGTCAGTTTTACTCCGGAGGATCAGTTGAAGCCTGGCACTGCCTACAAGGTGCGGATCGCTTCGGCCGTGGGGGGGGAATTGTTGGAACAACCCGATGCTTTCACCTGGGACTTCAGTACCCGCATTCCCTCGGTCATCGCAACCAGTCCAGTGGATGAAGACAATACCGAATCCGGCCCAGAGCGGCTCGAGGTCGTTTTCTCTGGACCTGTCGATCCGAATCTGGTGGATTCGCGCTCATTCACCCTTAGTCGTCTCGGCGAACCGATCGTCCTGCCCGACGACGAGTTCAGCTACGATCCTGAGACTTTTACGGTACGCTTCCCTGCTGTGGATTTGCGTGCGGGCTCGGCCTACGAGGCCAGTGTTAATGCACGGGTCAGCGGACCGCTTGCCCGCCAGATCCGCTTGCCTGATCGTCACTGGTCTTTCACCACTGAAATACCTCAGGTTCTCGAGAGCAGGCCGGCAGACGGTAGTGATGGTGTCTCGATCAACGATGCGAATCTGCAGATATCATTCACCGAGTCGACCGCTCGTCAGGATAAGGTCGATTTCCAAATATCGGCCCGATCGCTGGACGATCCCGAAGCTCCGGTCGAACTGGTGAGTATTACGGGTTTTGGTGCCAACGAGAACGGCACGGTGATCAACTTTGCCCCCGAGGGCGGGCTGAAGCCCTTTACCGAATATCAGATCACTATGGATCGGCTGGTACTGGGCGATCTGGCGCAGAGCGGTTTTAGCTGGACTTTTCGCACCGCTGCCAGCCTGGCCGATGCGCGTTTGGGCGGCACTATCCGCGATGGCAGCGGCCGAGTTGAACTCTATCTGCCGCCCAATGCGCTGCCGCCCGGAACCAACGAAGTTACGATCAGCCGGATTGTGACCGGTGCGGGTAAACGAGTCCAGGACGTCGAGTTGACTCAGATCAGCGACGCCTATTCGATCCGTGCGCTGGGTACCTTGAGCAAACGCGCGACGTTGACTCTGCACTATAGCGACGACCAACTCGGGGCCAGTGATCCGGCCAAGCTCGGCATTTTTCATCGAGTTGGCGATCAATGGTTTAGGCTCGGCGGTACTCGTGATAAAGAGACGCGCGGGCTGCTCACCACGATCGAGGATTGGGGCACCTTCGCCATTTTTGAGGATCGCTCGGTACTCGTGGGCAGTCTCGCTGTTCGCGATCTCGATTGCCAGCCGCGAGCGTTTGCGCCGCGTGGCGGGGGGATTCGCGACCAAACCGATATTTCTTTCACCCTCACGGGGCCAGCCGATGTGACGGTGCGGATCTATAATGCTTCTGGTCGGCTCGAGCGAGTTATGGTCCGCGAAGAGCCGATGGCTCCGGGTCGGGTGACCCTCAAGTGGGACGGTCAGGACGAGGACCAGAAGATCGTTGGCAGTGGGCTCTATATCATCGCTGTCGATGCCGGTGGTCAACGCAGCGAAAAAGTCGTGGCGGTGGTCCAATGAAGCGCGCGATACTCTTGGTCGTTATGAGTGCCGCTGTGGCGGCGGCTCAGAGTTTCCAGGATCTGAGCAATGTTTCGGGGGCTGCGAATCTCGGTCTATATGCTACTGGTCTGACCTGGGGCGATTACGATGGCGATGGGGCGCTCGACCTCTACGTTACGAACTGGTCTACCAATCAGGCTACGCCCCCGACCAACGCGCTCTATCATAACGATGGCGATGGGACCTTTACCGATCTCGCGGTCGACGCTGGTGTCGATGATAAGCGGAACAGCTCGGCCGCGGCCTTTGCCGACTACGATAACGACGGAGACCTCGACCTCTACGTTGCCGATTTTTACGAACAGGATCTTCTCTACCAAAACCAGGGTGATGGTTCTTTTATCGAAATAGGTAGGGCCAGGGGAGAGATCGACCTTGAATCCAGGGGAAGAGCAACCTCGGTCGCCTGGGGCGATTATAACGGCGACGGGCACCTGGATCTGTACCTGGGCAAGTATTATTTCGCGAACGATTTCTATGAGAATCGCGGCGACGGCACCTTTCTCCAGATCACGGATCTAGGGGTGGGTGACAAGCGCGATACCGATGAGGTGACCTGGGCCGATTACGACAACGATGGCGACATAGATCTCTATATCGTCAACCGCGAACAGGAAAATACACTCTATCGCAATAGGCTCGGAGAGAGCGGTTCTTTCGAAGAAGTCGCCTGCGTACTCAGTGTTGCCAACGGCGAGATCGGCCAGGGAGCGGCCTGGGCCGACTACGATAACGATGGGGATCTAGATCTCTATCTGGCCAATGTCGGTGCCAACGCACTCTACCGCAATGATGGCGAAGCAGCCTTCCAGGATGTGGCTCAGGAGGCTGGTGTGAGGATCGATACAGGTGGTTGGATCACGGCGATGATATCCTGGGCCGATTTCGACGCCGATGGGTGGCTCGACCTTTACCTCGCCAATGGGGGGGACAGGATCCCGCAAGCCGATGTGCTCTATGCGGCCAATGGCGATCTGACCTTTCGCAATGCTAGCGCCGAAGCCAATCTTCCCACTATTCCAACTAACCATTCGGCGGCCAGCTTTGCCGATTTCGACGGCAATAACTCACCCGATCTGTATGCAACCGATGGCACTAGTTGGGGACCGGGTAGTCAGCTCTTTCAGAATGAGACACCGGGCAGTCGCTTTGTCAAAGTGCTGGTCCGCGGCAAGGGAGGCGCGGAGGGTGGTGCTAACCGCGATGGGATCGGTGCCCGGATCCGGCTTACCGACGTCGACGACCAGACCATCGCCTTCCGTCAGGCCAATACGCCAAACGGCGTCATATTCGGCGTCGCAGAGGGCCAGACCTATCTGGTTGAGGTGCTCTTTCCGGGCAATGATTCGGCTGTCATCGTCGCCGATGTGAGCGGTGGTGATCTGATTACGGTGGTGGAGCCCTGATGCGTCGGTTGCCGATCATATTCGCGCTGGGGTTGATCGTATTCGCCACCGCCGCCGCTGGCACGCCCAGACAGCAGACACTGGGCGCTCGGGCCATCGCGATGGGCGGGGCCTTTAGCGCGGTTTCTTCCGATGCGAGTGCGGTACACTGGAATCCCTCGGCTCTGGCTATCCTACAGCGCCAGGAGCTGAGCTTCGCCTATGCCGATCGCTTCGGCCTGGGGCTCAAAGAGTCCTACCTGGCCTATTCGCTGCCGATCGCCGACAATCATGCCCTCGGTTTCGACTGGTTCAATCTCGGCTATGACGATCCCGAACTCGGCGCCGGTCAGCACAAGCTCAATTTCGCCTACGGCTACCGCAACGGGATCCGTGCTCTAAAGCCCTATCTCGGCAGTACGGCGATCGGTGTGGCCGGCAAATACCGCTCGCTGAGCGTCGACCTCGACGGCAATGAATTGACCCAGGCCTCGGGTTGGGGTTTTGACCTGGGCTTGCTGGCGCCCTTGCCCTTCGGTCTGCGGCTGGGGCTCGCGGTGCAGGATCTGGGTACGAGCAGTCTCGAGCACTCGGGCGGGGTCAGCGAAGAGGTTTATCAGCCGCGCTATCGCCTTGGAGTAGCCCACAAGCCGATCGAGGGACTGACTTTGGCTGCCGACCTCGACGAGGCTCTGCGCTTCGGTGCCGAATACTGGATCCGGGGCCAGCTGGCGCTGCGCGCCGGGATCCTCACCGAGCTCGATACACCCGAGACGTTTGCCGGAGCTACGACCACTTCTTTCGGAGTGGGTGTCAAATACCGTTTCGCGACGCTCGACTATGCATTCGAGCACCATCCGGTCCTGCCGTCGACGCACTATACCTCGCTTTCGCTCTCCTACAATCCGCGCGTCGTTACCATCAAAGACGCTACGATTCGGCCCAACCCGATCTTTCGTTCGCTCTATCAGCACTATCAGGAAAACGATTTTTTCGATGTGGTGCTCTCCAATTCGTCGCCTGAGCCGATCGAGGTCGCGGTCGGGCTCTTTCTGCCCAAGGTCATGAGTGTGCCGCATCAGGAGACGGTGGTGCTGCCGGCGCAGAGTAACGAAAAATATACTTTCAAGACTACTTTCGATCCCGATCTATTCAATCGAGACGACGCGCGTTACGATCACTTTATCACGCCGGTCGTAACGGCGGTATATACCCGCAACCGCAAAGAAGAAAAAGTTGAAAAGCAGTTGGAGCGCGTCTACGTTGCCGGCAGAGGCAAGCTCAGCTGGAATGTCGAGGGGATGGCCGCAGCCTTCGTCACACCCGAGGATATCGCGGTCGCCGGAATGGCCCGCGGTCTGGTTCAGCGCCACAACGATCTGCTCGCGGCCAAATTCAATCGTTCGAATATCGGCAAGGCGATCCTGCTCTACGACGCGATGGGCGCCTATGGAATCCGCTATCAAGCCGACCAGAAAACCCCCTTCACCAGCGTATCGGACGACAAGACGATTTTCGATACCGTACAATACCCTCGCGATTTACTCGAAAAGGCCGAAGGGGAAAGAACTAAGATTGGCGACTGCGATGACCTGACCGTGCTCTATGCCTCGCTGCTGGAAAACTTGAGCATCGATACCGCTTTCCTCGAGGCCAATGATCCCGGCAAAGGGCATATCTACCTGATGTTCGACAGCGGGATTGCTCCCGACAAAGCCGAGGACAACTTTCTCAGTCCGAAGGAATACGTCGAGTGGCAGGGGCGGATCTGGATTCCGATCGAGACCACGATGTTCTCTTTCACCTTCGCCGAGGCCTGGCGCAATGGTGCCGACGAGTATCATCGGCTCAAAGCGCGGGAGTTGATCGATGAGGTTTACGTTCAGCAGTGGCTACAGACCTATAAGCCCGCCTCCTTGGTGCCGATTAACGTCGACCTGCCGGCCGAGAGCGAAATGGACAGCCTGCTCGCACGGGATCTAGCCATCTTCGACCAACGCATCGATCAGATCGCTCTCGGTTCAGTTACTAATCTCGATACGCCCGACGGAGCCTACGACGCCGGTGCCCGCTATTTGCGCATCAATCATCTCGAAAAGGCGCTCAAGATGTTCGACCAGGCGCTCGCGATGCGTTCGGATCATTTCGACGCCCTCAATGCCAGGGGTGTGGTTTTCGCCCACCAGGGATTGTACGATCAGGCGCTCGACGATTTTCGCCGCGCCGTGCAGTTTAAGGACGATACCGGCGTGCGGATGAATATTGCGCTCACCTACTATCTCAAGGGCGAGCGCGAGACCGCCGACCGCCTCTTCCAAGAAGTGGTTGCCCTCGACGATTCTTATCTCGAGCTCTTTGATTTTCTCGCTACCGTCGGTGATGCGCAGGAGTCCTATGATATCGGCGTTTCTTATCTACGTCAGGAGCGGATCGAACTCGCGCTGGCCCAATTCGACGAGGCTCTGGCTGCCGACGATAAATTCGCCGATGCGGTCAATGCCAAGGGGGTCGTGCTAACGCATCAGGGTCAGTACGATCAGGCCCTGGAGCTCTTTGAGCGCGCTGCTGCCATCGACCCGAATGATACGGGTTACCGACTTAATATTTCGTTGCTGCACTATCTCAAGGGCGATCGTAAAAAGGCCGATGCTCTCTACCAGCAGATCGTTGCCCAGGACGATGCCTATGAAGGGTTGCTCGACTTTCTCGCCGAGGTGGGCTCGGCCGACGAGCACTATCGTATCGCCGTAGCTTATATGCAGCAAAGCGAATTCGATCGGGCTCTGGATCGTCTCGACCAGGCCCTGCGCGCCGATGATGAATTGGGTGATGCCTACAACGCCAAGGCTGTCATCCTGGCCAATAAGGGGGAGTATGAGGAGGCCTATGCCCTTTTAGAAGAGGCCGATACACTCTTGCCGACTCATCCGGGTGTTCGTCTCAATATGGCCATTGTCCGCTATTTGCAGGGCCGCCGACACGAGGCGTCGGTGATTTATCGCCAGGTGGTCGAGATGGACGATCGCTACGAGGGGTTCCTGGACTTTCTGCGAGAAGATCCCTAGTTGGAACCAGACTAAAACACAGGCGTCCAATCGTTTAATGGCAAAGAAAAAAATGTCGGCGTGATCTGAATCATGTTGCGGGACGCTTTTTTCTTCGATACTTTAACCAAAAGACAAGAAGACCTATACCGCCCGATTGAGGAGGTTTTATCGTGAAATCCAAACTGTCCTACGCGCTCTTTGCTCTGGTTTTTGCCGTTTCGCCGCTCTGGGCTGAAGAAGAGGCAAAGCCCAAGGCCGACGCAGCGCCCGCTGCTGAAGCTCCGGCCGATGCAGCGCCTGCCGCAGCGCCTGCCGCAGAAGACCCGGCCGCAGCGGAGCCGGCCGTTGGTGAGGGAGACGATGAGTGGCTCAACACGGTGTGGACCCAGGTCGATGCCATGGTTGAGGAGCAGGAATTCGAACTCCAGGAGACGGTCACCGTGGCTGGTGTGCGTGGGGCCGAGGCCGAGGATAATATTCTGGCCAAACTCTACTATAAGGGCGGCAAGCGCTATCCGAGCCAGGACAAGCTGAACAAGGCCATCGAAACGCTGAAGAAAGGCCTGGAAAAGAAGCCGAAATCGGCTGCGGCGCCCAAGCAGAAATTCTTCATCGCGCAGTGCTACGAGAAGTTGGGTAAGGTCGCTGAGGCCCGCGATTACTATTCCCAGGTTGTGAAAGGTCATCCAAAAACTCCTTTCGCGAGCAAGGCGCAAGAGAAGCTGACTCAGATGGCGACTGCCAAATAACTCAGCCAACCAAATCTTGTTGCGAAGGCCTGTGGCGTGTCCACAGGCCTTCTTTTATTTATATTATTTCCTACTGAAACGCTCATAGACGTTGAATCGGAGATAAGGTTATGGCAGCGGCAAATACGGACGATCCCAAACTTCAACTCTACCTGGGTCCTATTGTCGGTATCCTCGTTCTGCTTTTTGCTCTGACTAAGGCCTACGAACGGGCCGAGTTGGTGAGCTACGATTGGCGTTTCAATATCCGCAATACCTTCTTCGGCATGCCTGAGATGGACCCGCGCCTGGGTACCATCGAGATTGATGATCAGACGGTGGAGGCTGAGGGTCGCTTCCAGGATTGGACTCGTACGGAGTACATCGACGTGGTGCGGATACTCGGTGAGTACGGAACCGAGATGGTGGGTTTCGATATTTATTTTATCGAGCCCAAAACCAAATTGATTTCCGAAAAGAAGATTCGCGGGCTCAAGGCGATCGATCAGGCGAATATTGAAGGGTTGCTGGCCCAGGCCGATTATGATCAGCATTTCAGAGAGGCGATCATTGCTGCCGATAATGTCTATCTCGCCCAGTACTCGGTGTCGGTGGGGGAAGACGTGGAAGGGCCGGTAGAGACCGAAGAGTTGAGTGCCGATCAGGCTGTGGTCCTGGAGCAGGTCCGCGCCAATTCTCCGCGGTTGATGGTGCCGGTTGAAGAGAGTAGGATCGAGCGTGCGAAAGCGTTTGAGCCGCCTCTGAAATTGCTGCGTACCGCGGCTCGCGGCTTTGCCAATGCCCAGACTTCAGAAGATTTCGATGGTTCTCGGCGTCGCTATCCGCTGGTTTTCCAGTACGAGGACGTTCTTTTTCCATCTATCGCGCTGGTCATGGTCTGCGATCACCTAAAGATCCCTATCAATAGCGTCGAAGTCTGGCCCGGAGAGCATATTCGTCTGCCCGGTGCCCATATGGCCGACGGCCGTATTAAGGATATCGAGATTCCCATCGATGAACATGGTACGATGAACGTCAACTGGGTCGGGACCTGGGAGGAGACTTTTACGCGCTATCCGCATATTGTTTTGCGCGAGGCCGCCAGGCGCGAGGATCGGATGCACCCGCTCGAAAAGCTCAAGGAACTCATCGCGGCCAATCCCGAGTTGGGTCGTAATCCACGCGCTTGGGTGGGGTTGTTGAAGCAGGAAGGGTTCACTGATCGCAGTATCATTCAGGGTGCTGCCAAGACTTTTATGCAGGCTAGTGCGATTGAGAGAACCGTACGCAAAGATCCCGGTCTTGCTGCCGCTCAGTTTTGGTCGTCGAAAGGGGTCAAGACCCCCCAAAAGGGCCAGATAGAACTCTATGAGCAGATACGTCGCAACAATCGCGTCGCCGCCCTCTTCGAACAAGATCCGGAACTCAACCTCGAGGCGCTTGTGGAAGCTTTGCCGGAATACTCGCAGCGCAGCCTGCGCCAGATCCTTTATTTTCTAAATGCGAATCAAGTCGAGGGAAAAGTGTCGGCATCGGCGCGGCCTTTATACTTCGACCCCTATATCGTTTCGCCAGCCAATCAAGAATTGATAACCCCCGATGAACTTCGCGGTAAGATTCTCTTCTACGGTCAGAGCTCGACCGGCAGCACCGATCTGAGCGTGATACCCTTTCAGGGGAATTATCCGATGGTCGGGATTTATTCCAACGTATTCAACACGATATTGAATGAGCAGTTTATCAGTCGTACGCCGTGGTGGTCGCGGATTGCTCTGGTCTTGTTGCTGGGGCTGGCGATGTCGCTGATCGTACCCCGGCTCAAGGTTTTACAGGGTGCGTTGCTCATCGCCGCACTGGCTGTTATTTACGGACTGGTAGCCCTCTTGTCGTTTACTCACTTCGGGGTTTGGCTGGAAGCGATCGGACCAATGAATACTATAGTCATCGGTTATCTGGTGCTGACCATCTACGGCTATATCATCAAGGAGCGGGAAAAGGAATTCGTCCAGGGCGCCTTTGGCCACTATCTTTCGCCCACCGTCGTCGAGCACATCATGGAAAACCCCGATATGGTTAACCAGCTCGGTGGCGAGGAGCGGGTGATGACGGCGTTTTTCTCAGACATTGCCAGTTTTTCGACCATATCCGAATGCTTGACTCCCGGCGAACTAGTCGATTTCATCAATGGTTATTTGACCGAGATGTGCGATATCATTGAGAGCTACGGCGGCACCATCGATAAATTCGAGGGCGATGCGATCGTGGCCTTTTTCGGGGCCCCGATTTATTACGAGGACCATGCCGTGCGTGCGGTGATGTCCTGCATCGACCAGCAGCGCAAGCTCATCGAGTTGCGTCAGCGTTGGAACGAGCCGGGTGCGATTCCGACACGGCTGGAGGAATTGCGCGATCGCTGGCAGCTGCAAGGTCGGACCTTCGCCCAGGTGCGTATCGGCGTGACCGCTGGACCGATGATCGTCGGCAATATGGGTTCGCGGAGCCGTACCGACTACACCATGATGGGGGACACGGTCAATCTGGCAGCGCGTTTCGAGAGCGGTCAGAAGACCTATGGGACCAACGTGATGGTCAACGATAGCATACATGATCAGGTCGCCGACCTAGTCGAGAGCCGCAAGCTCGATCTGATCCAGGTCGTGGGTAAGGAGGAGCCGGTTGCCGCCTACGAGATTCTCGAGCGCAAGGGCGAGCTCGATGCAGAGATGATGCAGATGCTCGAGCTCTACGAGCAGGGAATGGAGGCCTACTGGGCATACGAGTTTGCCGCAGCCAAACGTTTCTTCGATCAGGCTTTGGATATCGTTCCGACCGACGGTCCGTCGGCCCTCTACGCCGATCGCTGCGAAGACTTCGCTCTCAGCCGCCCCGAAGATCTGGTCTTCAGGCCCGACTCTAAATGAGTCAATCTGCTGGATGGAGATCTGGTCTGGAATTTGGGTCATGCTTATATTTAAGCATGTCTCCACGCGTGTACTCCATATTCCAATGCCCATTTAGAGCATGGTAAATAGAGTGAAAAGTGCTTTGGTTCTGGTC
>MDTE01077947.1_pt1 | contig 11419 bp, 17 predicted proteins | sample 811231 | NCBI WGS metagenome assembly MDTE01 (sample SAMN05326651, study PRJNA326480) | marine metagenome | isolation source: seawater | place: Indian Ocean: Red Sea | collected 2010
CACCAGAAGCTATTGAAACTGTGTCTCCACTTTTTCCTAATGTAAGTGTTGATCCTGTTCTTGTTTCTACTGTGTTTACTTTTATTGTACTCATAATTTACCTAATTTTGAAACTTATATCTTATAATAACTATTCCTGAACCTCCACCATTTGTTCCTCCATTTGGAGCTCCTGTAGAACCATGTGCACCACCACCACCGCCAGTATTTGCAACTCCACTTTCACTTCCAATATCATGAGCATTACCTCTACCACCTCCTCCAGTTCCTCCTGAAAATGGGCCAGTTGCAGGATTACCAGTAGAAGCACCTCCACCTCCACCAAAATTTCCTGCTGGACTACCATTAGCTGTGCCAAAAACTGGGCCAGCATCTATTCCTGCACCACCATTTCCTGTTGGACTTGTAGGCGAGGGAGTTGAATTTTCTCCTGCCGCAGTAAAGCCTCCGCCACCTCCACCAACAGATGGACTATTACCATTTCCTCCTGGATTACCTTGTGCTGGACTTACTGGGGGAGTGTTTCCTGCTCCACCTGTACCACTAGCTTCCCCTGCACCTCCACCTGATCCACCTGCCGCTCCATTATTTGCCGCATCATTTCCACCTCCACCACCTGCCGCTGGAAATGTTGAAAAAGAAGAAGCAGAGCCTGAAGCACCTGCTGTACCATTTGGTGTACAAATATTAGATGCTCCACCTGCACCTACTGTTATTGGATAACCTTGTGCTGAAACTGTATGTCCTGGAGCAATTAAAGGAGATGGAGATAAAGGTGATGGTTGACAAACTGTACCTATTCTTATTCCTCCTGCTCCGCCACCACCAACTCCTCCACCATCATTTTTACCTGCACCTGCACCTCCTCCAGCTACGACCATATAGTCAACTGAATTAGAACCTGCTGAGTTTCCTACTGAGCAAACTGTAAACGTACCTGGACTTGTGAAAGTATGTATTTTAAAATTTCCACTTGTTGTAATTGTTCCACCTGATGCTGTTATATAGGAAGCACCATAATTTTTTGTTGATTGATCTTCTGTTGGAATCCAACCTTTTGTTGCATCAACATAAACAAACATTGTAGATTGCCCATTAGTTGATATTGTTCCATTTTCCGCAACACCTTGTATATTTGATCCATTTCTGTTTACTGTTAAACTATTTGTTTGAAAATTTCTTGAATAATCATTTACAGCAACAATACTCCCTGCTGTTGGAGATGATGGTAAAGTCATAGTTACTGCTCCGCTATCAGTATCAACAAAATATCCTTCGCCTGAAACTGCTGTAAAATCACCTGTTTTTTTTGTGGTAACCCAATTTACAGTTCCTGTACGACCAAAACCAGTTTGTGTAGCACCTGTTCCTAAAGTAACAGCAGTTCCTGAACCACCTATTGTTAAAGTAGAGCCTGATGATTTTACTATTTCATTTACTTCTATTTTACTCATACGATTACTACTGTTGCTCCTGATTCTATTGTCATTGTTCCAGTAACTGATAAAGGCCCTGCAAACACAGCATTGCTGCTTGCTTCTATAAATACGTTCTGTGTAATGTCTTTTTTATGGTAACAATCTACGTTATTTGTTCCTGGTTTGTTACCCACATACAAAATATTATCTTTTTCTTCCATTTAAACTCCTATGCTACATCTGTTAGCAAGCCAACTACAATATCTACGTCACCGCCTGATGCACTTGATTGTGCTTTCAAACTATAACCTGATCCCAAAACAATTTTCCCTTTAACTATTTCCACTTTAGAATTTGGCGGAATAGAAACACCTTTAACAAGTTTAAAATCATTTGATCCATCTCTCAATGTTACATCTAATGTAAGAGTAGCTGTGCCTGTATTAGCACAATTTAATCCTACAATAATTTGCTTATTACTTGTTGCAGATATGATTGTTGTTTCGGAAGCATTTGACAAAGATACTTCAGTTGATAAAAAATTATTTGCCATATTACCCTCCTAAAGCTATTGCAAAAGGAATCGCATTTGGATCAGATTCCGTTACACTTACTCCACCAGGTAATGTTATTGCGTTTGTTGATGTATTAATACTAAATAAAGTCAAGTTATCAGAGCCATCATTAATCTTAATTGCTAGTGTTCCTGATGAGGAATTATCTACCCAAATCGTTCCAGCAGCTGCTGATCCTGGAGCTGAACTTCCAACATGAGAAGTGTTAATCGCAGCTAGAATATTATTTAATTCTGTTCTAAAACTTGCGAATCCTTGGTTGTCTAATACTACGTCTGATACTTGTGCCATATTTACCTTTTATTTTATATTTATTACGATTTCAAGCCATATCCTTGTGCTTGGTAATCAAAAGTTCTGCTTATACCTGTATTACTACTATTAAAAAATTGAATTGTAAATCCAGTTTTTGATTTTGCTGATATTGTGAAAAAGTCTCCAACAGCCATACCTTGACCAGCCACAGAGATTGCTGGAGTAGCAAAGAAGGCTTTATTAAATGTAACTGTTTGGCCTGATGCTGATGCAACAATATCTTCACCTGTATCTGATCTTTTTTCAAAATTAACTGTAAATTGCAGGGAATGGACTTTAGCTCTAACTTTGTTGTTCTCAGATACTATTTTACATCTAAATTTAAAATATCTACCTTTTATTGTAGTTTGTTGAGCAATTTTTTGAAAAGATGTAATAGCTGCTAAACTTGTGTCGCTAAAACCTACTTGTACTTCTGCACCTGCTTGAACTTCTGGTGATCCGTCAAAAGGAGCTTTTGCATCTTCAAATAATGTTGCACCTCTACCAGAGTCGAATAAATCATATTCATCCTCTGTACTCATGCCTAATTTTGCACCTATAGTAAGGTCATAAATAGCATCAAGTGTAAGTGTATTAGCAAAATCATAAAATCCTGATGATTCTATATTGTTGTTAAAATTAGTTGGATTAGATGTTGAGTCAGTTCCACCTAAATCAAATAAACCTTCCGCAGCTTCAAAATTACCATTTGTGTCATCAAAATTAGTAATAGTATCTAATATTAAAACTTTTCTTGCTGCGTTATCTATTGATAAAGCTACATTTGCGTCTCTTGTTCCTAAAAAATCTGCCATATTATTCGTTAAAAGTTTGAGTTGTTACAAAATTATTTAATCCTGATATTGATGTTGCAACTAAAGATGCGTTTGCACTTGCGTTACCTAATTTATCAACAGCCTTAATTAAAAAACTACCAGTCTGTGCATTGACAGTTACTGTATTAGATTTTCTTCTAACTACTTTTGTTAAAGGTGTGCTTTCATTCCAAGTAGCACCACTTGTTACATCTTGGTATCTTACTTCATACCAAGAAATATCTAAATCATTTACAGGTGTCCATGATAACTCCATTTGGTTAGAACCTACTAATGATACTGATAAGTCTGTAACATCTGCTGGGGTTTCTGTTGCACCAACAATTTTTCTTTGTGCAGAAGTATAGGAACTTGAAACTCCAAAAGAGTTTATTGCTTTTACTCTTACATCATAAGTAGCATCATCAATTACATTTAAAAATTCATGTTTTAATTGTTGACCATTTGATATTATTTTAAAATTACTCTCTGTGCTTAGTTTTGCCTCTACTTGGTAGTATTGAACAAATGAATCTGCACTTGCTGTAATGTCTATATTTAATCTTGTAATTACAATACCATCTGCATATTCAATCATTTCATCTGAAAGTGTAACAGCAGCTGGTGCTTGTATTGTAAACGGATCAGGTAAATTAGTTGCTGGAGTAGTTGCTACTTGTTGTTTTGTGGCCCAAGTATAATGAGCTGCTTGGTATTCAACAAGAGATAAACCTACTGTAAAATCATCATTAAATGTAATTGCTAATACTCTAAATACTTTACTAGAAAAGCCAAGTGATGATAAACTTATACTAACCAAATCTCCAACATGAAGATCGTATGCTTCAAAACCTACATTTAAGTTTAATCCAAGAGCTTCTCTACTACGTCTAAGTATTACTTCCGCAAGCTCCTCAGCTTGGTAAGGACTTGTAATTGTACGAAACTCAAATCTTCCCTCTAATAAAAAACCACCATCAGCTGTTTTCATAGTTGCGTGTTGATCTGCACTTGGTAAAGAACTATCATCTATCGGTGGAAATTGAACTTCATCTACTTGAAAGTTTCTATCTGGATTTACAAAAGAAACTAAGACTCTGTTGTACTTTGAATTTTTTGATGGTGATGCAAGTGCATATCCTCCAATAATATCATCTTCATCTAAAGACAAAGCTGCTGATCCTATAGTTTCTATATTAAGTCTGTATTTACCTTGAACAAAAGGTAAATAACCTCTCATACCTTTTACTATTTCTCTGACATTATCTATTACTTTTTTAGAAGTATCTATTACAGCATTACAATCAAATATATTTATATCACTTGCTCCTGAGTATGGTGTAACTTGTGTTACTGCAACTTGTGAAGCATCATAAAAACTTTGTAGGTCTATGTCAGATGTAGATAAACCTTTTCCATATCTTTCATTTCTTAAATAATCTAATAAACAAAATGCAGGATTTGTAGAAAAAGATGCTGTCTGCTCTGACAGGTTTGAAGCTAGAGTAACAATTTTTTTACCTTTTATTTTTGCTTGAACTGTTGGTATTCCACCAAACACATCAGGATTCCATTTGAATCTTAGAGCTAAATAACAAATTCCAGACAATTTGTGGTTCGACCCCCAATCAGATAATGTAGATAGTAAACTACTTGCTGCTTGTCCATCTGAGCCAAAATGTGGTTCTATTTTAATTGTACTTTCTGCTGACGATCCTTGAACATTAGGATCAGCTTTAAAAAAATTGCTATCACTACTTGCTACATCTCTTTGTGTATTATCTGTCAAAGCACCATCAAATGTAACTACTTTGTCATCCACTCTAATCTCCTCTATTGAATTAATCTCACCTTCGCAAAGAACTAAAGCTACATAAAGATAAATATTATTAGTGCCAGAAGTAGAAATAAAGACCCTTGTACCACCAATCAATCTTTCTCCATATACTACAGGAATACTAGCATTATTTGACTGTTTGTTTACTAATATACCTTTTTCTGTAGTGTCAAAATCAGTTGTTCCATAATCAGGTGTGTCTGGTTTTCTTGATCTAGTAAATAACCAACCTACAGCAAATATACCAAGGGCAACCCAGGGATTTATGTTTTGTAAAAATTTAAAAACTCTTACTGGTTTAAATACTTTTGCTACTGCTTTAAATGCTCTTTTAAATGATTTATGAACCATTATTTTCTACCCCACTTAATATCTAAAACTGTTTGTGAACTAAAATTCATACCAACATCTGTACTAAAAAATCTTTGTTGAGAATTATTGTTTGTTAATCTACCTGACTTTTTTTCAAAATCCGCCCAATGAGAAACAACAGTTAAAGATAATACTGATTCATTTGTTGACTCACTTATTGCGTATGTATCAATAGTTCCTTTATATAATAAAAATGGATCAGATATTATTTGATTAGTGTTACCTAAAAATCCTCTATAAATTTCAACAGGGTCATTGACTATATTCTCATTCAAAGCTGTAGATATAAAAGTTAAATCTGCACCAGATAAATCTATTTTTAATGATGACTTACTTAAATCAGTTTCCTCTGTAAATGATGGATTAGAGACTAAAAATGGTGAGGCTGTATATGTTTTGCTTGAACCAGATATTGCTGAAGTTAAACTAAAACTATTATCAGTTAAATTAACTGGTGTAGAAAAGCCGATAGTAAGCAAATGAAATGGTACAATCTCATTTGTCGCTAGATGGTTTTTTACCGCTGTTGTCAGACTTCTCGTCATAATCTTCTATACTCTTTCTTGTTACCTTTATATCTGGATATACTTTAAATATAGCATTTTTTCCAGGAAACTCATGCTTTTTTAAATCTAATTTGTCAGCATCAATATCCTTGGCATCAACAATCTCCTCTGCCATAAAATCTGCATTACAGATATATTTTATTTTATAAAGCTTCTTCAACATCAAATTCAAATTGGTATAATGCGTTTCCATCTTTATCTGCACCTACTACACCAAATTCTTGGATGTCATTTTCTAAATGAACTTTAAAAGCAACATTGTTGAAGGTAACAACGCTGTCATCAGTTATATTTGATTGTAATGGAGGTTCTATTGTAAGAGTTGCTTCGTTTGATCCGTCAGCTGTACTATCTGCAACAACCATATAAACTTTTGTATGTGATGCAAATTTAATTAAATCACCAGCTTTGAGTGTTCCGGTCATACCATCTACATTTACTGATGTTACTCCAGCTGCAAATGTACCATTTACTAATACTGTTCCGCTTACATTCCCTTTAGCTGAACTTACGTCAGGTGGCACAATATCAAAACTTTCTTTGCCTGATCTCTGTTTAATTATAAAGGCCATAAGCTCGCCATATATATCACTTCTTTTTCCTACAATTACTCTAGCTGTAAAACCAAATCTTTGATTATCAACTACTCTTGATAAATGTTTTCCGTTTATTGATTTTGATGAAATGGTGTTTTGTTTAGAAGAAAAACCCATAGTCTCAAATTTTGCTGTTGCTATTGGAAATGTACCACTCATTATACTAACTCTCCTCTACCTTTCTCTGTCAAAGCATTATTAATTATTGCAGTAATAGTTCCTCTGTTTTCTTGTAATGCTTCATCAAAACCTCTTGTGTCCATAGCAGTTATATTAAAATTAACATTAACAGCTCTGCCACTTGTACCTCTTGCGTTTTGAGTTATTTGTCCTGAGCTATTTGGTATAAATAATTCTGGGCCTCTTTCACCAACTACAGTAGGTTGACCTTTACCTACAGAACCACCACTTGCCATAAATCCTAAAAATCCTAATGGATTACCAGACATAAGCATTGTTGTTCCTTGTATTTTTTTTTGTCTTTCTAATTCTTTATTTTGTGCTTTAATAGTTTGTAATTTTGTTAAATGTGCTGCTGCATCAATACTATTTAAAATACCTATTTCTCTTGCAGTATTTTTCTCTTTTTCTTTTTCTTTAAATATTTTACCAGCTAATGCAAATCTAATAGCCTCTTGTAATACTATTTGTATTGTAAAAGCTAGAATATCAACAAATATTTTTTGTGCTAATTCTTTCATAGACATATTTAAGTCTTTACCTAAAACTATTGCTTCAGCCAATGATCTTGAAAAAGCTTTTATACTACTTGTTGCAATTTTTGCTACTGTAGTGTTAATAGCCTCAAAATCTTTTTTAAATTGTTCTAAAACACCATCTTTAATTTTTTGTAAACTTAAACCAGTTTTTTCAGTTTGTTTTTCAAAGTTAGTTGCCGCTTTCATCAATTCTTCCATTGATTTTCTTGATGCTAAAATACCTTCGTCAACTTTTTTTATAAATTCATTAGCTCTTTCAAAAGTCCTACCCATGTTACCATCAGCATTATCTTTAAAAAATTTATTTGTGAGTTCATCTAAATCTACACCTAAATGTTTTAGTAATGCCAAAATACCTATTACTGCAATTTTTCCACCACGACCTAACATTAAAAAACCAACTATCCCAAGTTCTCTAATGCCTGGTGGTAATGCTTTTACTACCTCTAACAAAGCATTGATTCCGTTAAAAGCAATTCTAAATACAGGGCCTAACATATCTATCAATGCAGCAGTTCCTAAAATAGCTTGCTTGATAAACGCTACTAATCCTTTTCCAACCGCAGTAGAAAAATCTGCTAAGGCTTTTTCATTGGCCTCAATAGTTCTGTTTATTACAATTAAACCTTCTTTAACAAAATCAAAGAAACCAGATTGGTTTGTTTGAAGTTTAAACTTAAATAGTTTATCTCCAAGCATTGATAATGTACCTGTAAATGTAGTTGCTAATACTTCTGTTGCTTTTGAGAATCTTCCGTTTTCTCCAAACAATTCTTCAAATCTATCTATGGTCTGTTGTGTTGTAACCTGCATACCTGCTTCAAATCCAAGTAATGCTCTAACACCTCTTTCTCTAAATAAATCTGCTGCACCAATACCAGAAGAAAATGATCTTTGTATTTGTTCTGCTGTTGTTCTAAAATCAAGTCCTGTTACAGCTGCAACATTACCTGTAATTTTTAAAATTTTATTTAACTCCTCAGCATCTTTAGCAACAACTGCTAAATTACCAGAAGCTCCTGCTATTTCTTGAAGTGAAAAGGGAACTCTAGCTGCAAAATCAATTAGGCCACTAAATGCTTTTTTTCCTTCCTCTACATTTCCAAATAAAAAATTAAATCTTATTCCTAATTCTTCTACTTCTCTGCCTACATTAATAAATGATCTAACAACTAAACCACCACCTATTCCTATTAAAGCTGATTGTACAGAAAAAATTGAGGCTCTTAAATTTGCAAGACCTGCACTTATACCTCTAAATGCAGCTTTTGTTTTATCTTTTGCAAGTATATTTAATACTAAATTTTGTGCCATATATTACCTTGACTTACTCATAGCCTGTCTGTGTTCTTCTTGTTCTAATAATAAAAAGCCTAACCAATGGTTAAATTCCCATTCTTCCATTTGTAAAACTTCTCTTAATGATATTTTTAATCTATCAGCGACAATAAAACAATTCTTTAATTGAGGATCAAATTTTAGTTTTTTTTTACTTCTTCAGGATTCATTACCTGTACCATAGCTGTCGCTATCCGAGAGAGTACATCTGAATCTACCTTAGTCATCAAGTCCATTTTATCTTCTAATTTAAAGATTTTTTTTCCATCTTTATCTAAAGATTTCATAACCACAATGTCAGCAAGAATACTAACATCATTCATATTATCAGACTTTTTGAATAATTTATTTTTCTCAAATAAATTTATAGGATTCCAATAAATGACAGCTGGTTTACCATCATCATCTTTCCATTCAGCAACCTCAATAGATTGAACTCCAATATTCTCAAAATGAGTTTTGGCCCTTTCTAAGATTGACATAAATTATTATTCTGTTCCTATTGTTAAAGCACCTGTTCCTTGAAATGTAACACTTCTTGAAACAATACCATCTAAAGGTTGAGATACTGACATTCCTGTTACAATACCTGTTCCTTCAAATTTTCTGTCGCCTGTTGAACTTCCTTCTGGTAACAATTTAAAAGAAACGCTTGACCCTGATGTTAATTGTGTTTGTACACTATCAGCTTCGTCAAAGTGCATTTCTAAACTACCAGAGAAAGATGTTCTACCAGCAATAAAAGATTTTGCTGCATCCGACATTTGTGTGCTTTCTACAACATCACCAGATGTTTCTAAAGTAAATGATGTTAGTTCTCCAACTGCTGAACCGCCAACTGTTACTTCACCTTCTTTTCCATGATGTACTGCCATATTTTCCTCCGTTAAATGCTTATATTATTTTTCATCTTCTTCGTCAACTTCTTCATCATCTTCTTCAAAATCTTCTTCAGAATCATCCTCCCAGGACTCATCTTCATCATCTCTTAAATCAGCTAACAAATCTTTTACTTCCTCACACATTAGACTTTCTTTGTCGTGTAACTTTTCTATTGAGTCTATTTTCTTTTCAATTTTATCTATAATTTTGTCTTTGCTTGCCATTTATCCTCCTTATGGTGTTCCAGCTTCAAAAGTGTAAATACATCTTATAGTCATCCGTATCCCACCGATTGGGAATAAAGTGCCTTCGTCTGTTTCCACAGATACGATTTCTGTATCGAGTGCATTACCACTTCTAGTAATATCAGATTCTAGCTCTGTTTCAATAGCAGTAATTAGTTGATTTCTTTTAGTGTCAATATTTGATTCTGCTCCTTTTACAAATCCACTAACAACAAAGTCTATTGTTCCTTGTCTAGTTTTAGCTCCTGTGCCTAATTCTATATCTTCTCTTGTTTCCTCAGATGTTTGAATAATAACAGCTGGATATTGTTTGTCAGATAATTCGTCAATATCAAAAGGTTGCCTTGTAACTTTTTTAATAGCTGGACTTGATATACCACTTATTGTTGAAGCTATATTAGATGCAATGTTTTCTCTTGTACTCATAATTTAAACTTTCTTATTTCTTTTTCCATAAATTTTACAAACTCTTTTTGTATCATCTTTTCAGTCCTTTTACCAAAGCCAAAAAATTGTCTTTTTGGTTCATTAAGAACTTGGTTAAACAAAGCTCTATTTCTCATCTCAGAATTGTTAAAAAAAACAACTGCTTTACTTTTTGATTGAACTTTACCTGTAATTGATCCTAACATTCTTCCTGAGTAAATTAGATCAACACTTTGTGGCTTGCCCTCCCTTTGAAGCCTTTTTAAATATTGCTCACTATATGGTGCAAATCTACGTCTGTTGAAATCTTGACCTTTTTGTGTCAATTCTTTGATTATTGCTTGAAGTCTAAAACTTGCTTGTGCTAGACCTTTTTTTGTAAGATTAGGAAATCTTTTAAAAAACCTATCAAATTTTTTTTGAACTTGTTTTGCGTTTGATCTAACTTCTAGGCTAACAGCCATAGTAATTACCTGACCAATCTGCCTGAGCTATGTAAAGGTTCTCTTTCGTTTTTAACAATATTACCATCACCAGTAGAGTCATATTCTACGCCATCTTCCATAATCTCAAACCATTCTTTGTTGTATTCTGACATATAATACTCAGCCATTCTTTCAAATCTGTCTTTGTCAGCTTCTGGTCTAAATTTAGTTAGTGCAGGGCAAAAGAATCTACCAAGAAATAAATATACACCAGCTCTTTCAAACTGATCTAAATTTACTTTTGTATTGACCATCTCATTTGTGTTTAAAACAGTAATGTCTGTGTAAACATTTGTTTTATAGATTGGCCACCATTCAATTCTTAATTTTCTTAAAATATCATTTGTTGTTTGTGCAAGAAAATTTACAGCTTCTGTATCTGTAGATGCGATACCAAAGCCAAAAATATCAGGTTGATATTTAGTAACATCACTTGCTGTAATAACATCAGCTCCGGTATAGTTAGCCATTATACTTACCCACTATCCAGTTTAGAATCTTTCTAAGTTTTCTTTTTAGTTTTTTTAACATTTTTCTTTTTCTTAGGTTTTAATTTTACTACGTTTTCTACAACTTCTCTTAATGTAGATTTTTTGACTTCTTTCTTTACTTCCTCAAAAGGTACAAAGCCTCGCATTTTAAATTGTTGCTTGTTTGCTTCGTAAGCTTCTTTTGATCTTGTTATTGTCTTTTTTCCATTTGTAAGTTTTATGTCCATGTTTCTCCTTGCTCCTATGGGCGATTGCTCGCCCATAAGAAAATGATTATTAGCTTACTATACTTGAATCACCTTGTATTTCAACACCATAAGTATCATGTAATTCACCTACACCATACACAGCTGTCGC
>MDTE01014939.1_pt1 | contig 11418 bp, 11 predicted proteins | sample 811231 | NCBI WGS metagenome assembly MDTE01 (sample SAMN05326651, study PRJNA326480) | marine metagenome | isolation source: seawater | place: Indian Ocean: Red Sea | collected 2010
CATTTTTGAAACTACGTCTTCGCCAATAGAATCTGCTTGCTTTTCTAAAATCTCTTCCATTGTAGTCATGCCAGGTGTTCTGGTTTTGGAAGGCCCTTCACCACTACCAAGAGTTTTCGATTTATTCATAGAATCGAATGATGGTAATTCCTTACCTGATTGATTTACATTGGCTTTTTCAGCAGCCTCTGCGTCTTCAGGAGACACATCTTTAACCAAATGATTCAATGCGATTCTCAACATATTGGCCATTACAGATGGGTCAAATTCATCTTTAACATCCAAACCTTCTTCATCCATTTGAACTAAAATTTCATCGATGAAATCTGGATTGATTTTTTCTGGGCTAACCAAACCTTTGAGCATTGGTAGTGCCCAAGTTGAATCACCCATAAGCATCGAAACATCGAAACTTCCCCCACCACTATTAGGTCCAGCAACATCTGCTGGAGGAGGGACAAACTGCTTCCTAGCGTGCTTATTTAATTGCTCAATAAGTAATGACATGTCGATGGGTTTTGAGATTACCTCTGAAATTCCAGCTTGTGCTGCTGATACAAGATACTCCTGGCTTGAATTTCTTGACAAAACTACTATTCTACATTTGAAAGCAAACTCAGGATCTGCCATCAACCTCTGAGAAGCATCAATTGCATCTCCAGCTTTCCACTCGCCGTCGATTAAGACAATTTCAGGCATTATCGCCAATGCAGTTCCTTCGGCTTGCCTTAGTGTACCAGCACGAGTAATATCGAAACCCTCTCTCTCGAGCGTGTTTGCAAGTAATGTTCGTCGACCTTCATTCTCGTCTGCAACGATTACTTTGGCCAAAATAAAACCCCCCGTAAATGGCGAAAACTAAGGCCAACATTTGAACCTCATGGATAAATTGGACTGTAAAGATACAAAATTAGACACTCTAGAAAATACGGGTCAGACTATATCTTCTGGAGAATGTTGGCTCCAAGATAAAATTCCGCCTTCAATATTGAATAGTTTACTTGCATCAAAACCCGAATCAATAAGAAACAGTGCAGCCATTTGGGAACGCATTCCGCTTCGGCAAATAATGATTATATCTCTATCCTTTGGCAATGATTCAGACACCGAAAGAACATTTTCATGATCGACTTGTACATCGGTGAAGGAAATTTTAGCCTGCTCAAATTCTCTATCGGTTCTAACATCCAAAAGAAATGGATTCCACCCTTCATTACGCCTTTTGAGACAATCGGCAACCGATATATTAGTGAACATACTAAGAGAGTCAGGGGTAATAGGCTCTTCAACCTCTCGGTCGGTTGTTGAAGATATATTTTCACACCATCCTTCATCAATAAATAATTTCATTGATTCATCTAAGTCTTGAATTTTATTTCTTTCAGATAATTTATCAAATTTTAATCGATTAATTTCCATCTTCTCGGCATCATAAATCAATAATATGCTTGATAGAATCTCTCCAATTCCAAGAATGACTTTTATTGCTTCAGTTGCCTGAATTGAACCAATCACACCCGGAAGGACACCTAATACACCTCCATCTGCACATGATGGTATTGATTTAGGTGGTGGAGGTTCGGGGAATAGATCTCTATAACTAGGACCATCACAAAAATTGAAAACGCTGACTTGACCTTCAAAACGATAAATTGAGCCATATATCCAAGTAAGATTTAGAATGCTACATGTATCATCAATCAAATATCTGGTAGGGATATTATCTGTTCCATCAATCACTAAATCCCAATCTTTTTCAAATATATCAATGGAATTTTCCGGAGTCAAGCGTTCATCCCAGATTTCAACTTTAACTTCAGGATTTATTTCTTTGATTCTAGATTCCGCAGATTTGGCTTTATTTAAACCAACTTTAGAATTAGAATGTATAACCTGTCTCTGTAAATTTGAAATATCAACTATATCAAAATCAATTATTCCGATTCTACCAATCCCAGCTGCTGCTAAGTACATTATTACTGGACTACCTAAACCACCAGCACCTATTATCAGGACACTTGAATTAGATAGTTTCCTCTGACCTTCAATCCCAATTTGAGGCAATGAAATATGCCTAGCATAGCGATTAAGGTCGACCATGGACTGGCCAACAAATACTATTTCATCAAGGCGACGGAATAAAAAATGCTTCAATGGACATTTTCCTCAAGCCACTTTTCAGCATCAATTGCTGCTTGGCACCCCATTCCTGCAGCAGTTATTGCTTGTTTATACCTAGTATCTACAACATCGCCAGCGGCAAAAACTCCATCTACAGATGTCATTGTGTGTTTCTTATGAATAATATATCCATTTTCATCTGTCTCGACTTGCCCTTCTAGGAATGAAGTGATAGGAGTATGGCCGATTGCAATGAAAGCCCCTGTTGCATTGATTTCTTCAGTTGAACCATCTCTTGGATCTTCAATAACTGCCCCAGTTAAACCATTTTCATCTGAAAGCCATTTCTTAATTTGACGGAACGTCTTAATCTCAATCTTCTCATTATTTGCAGCCCTCTCATACATGATTGTTGAAGCTTTGAATACGTCTCTTCGATGAATCATGGTAACTTTAGAAGCAAATCTAGTTAGGAAAGTTGCCTCCTCACAAGCTGAATCTCCACCTCCAATAACAAGTACTTCTTCATCCCTGAAAAAAGCCCCATCACAAGTAGCGCAGGTAGAAATCCCTCTTCCTTTCTGTTCTGCCTCACCTTCTGCATTAAGCCAAATTGACTCTGCACCAGTGGAAACTATGATTGAATGGGTAAGGAATTCTTCTCCTTCTAATTTTACTTTGTATGGCTTTGATGATAAATCAACTGATTCGACATTTCGATCTTGGACTTCTAGACCAAATCGTTCTGCTTGTTCTCTTAATTGCATCATCATTTCTGGCCCACCTATTCCTTCTGGGTAGCCAGGGAAATTCTCAATGTCAGAAGTCAACATTAACTGTCCACCAGACATATACCCAGCAAACATCAGAGGGTCTAGCATAGCCCTTGCAGCATAAAGCCCAGCCGTATATCCAGCGGGTCCTGAACCAATTATTATCACATTACGTACATCAGACATTTCATCGCCCACAGACTAAACAGGAGATAGTCGACTCTTGAACATTTACATGAAAAAATATCCAAAATGGTTTTTTTTATTGAAATTAAAGCATTTTTGCAACTGCCGAAACTGCCGCTCTTGCATGCGGTTCTAACCTTGGTTCAATATGTTCTGGTTCAGCGCCAGGGCCAATAATGCCTAGGCCTATCGGCTTGTCATACCTAATTTGGATTTCTATTATGCTCTTAATTACTGCTTGACCCATTGCCAAACCGTGTTGTGTCTGTCCTTTCTCGATTATACCCAAACAAATCGCACCATCAACGCCACCTAATTTACAATTCCTTTCCAACGCTAGTGGAACCTCCATAGCGCCAGGAACCCAAATTGGCTCAAGTAAATGTAAAGAGTTTTTTTCGGCTTCTTGTTTAGCCCAAGTTAACATTCTTTCAACTTCCTCTTGATGAAAAGAACCACATATAACTGCTATTTTTTTATTCATTTTTCCACATCACTTACTTTTTGCCATGATTCTTTCTACAGTAGAAACTATAGTTTGAGTAGTTGAGTCTATCTCAATATTGACTGCATCACCAACCTGTTTAGAATTGATAGTTGTTTGTCGAATGGTTTCAGGAATTATGTGCAAATTAAATCTTGAATTGGTAACATCTCCAATTGTAAGAGAAATTCCATCAATGGCAACGTATCCTTTTTCAATGATGTATTTTTCTATAGAAGAAGGAACTAGTATCGATAAATCCAATCCATCTCCCGATTCCACTTTATCGCCCACTAGGCCTGTTGCAATGATGTGTCCAGATAGTAAATGACCACCAATCTCATCACCGAATTTCAATGAGCGTTCATAATTTACTATACTATCAACCTCTAAATCACCTAAAGTAGTTCTACTAAGTGTTTCTTGAATTACATCAAATGACACGATTGAATTATTAATTTCAGTTACCGTAAGGCATACCCCATCAATAGAAACACTAGCCCCAATTTCAAGAAATTGAACATTAGGTAAATCGATAAAAATAGTATTTATTGATTCTTTATTATCGATTTCAACTACTTTGGCAGTGCCTTGAACTATACCTGTAAACATATAATCAACTCACTTATTTCTTGAAAGGTCTAAAATTCTAGCAATAATCTTTCTAGTACCATCTAAATCTTCTGATAGGCCCTCAACTCTAACAACTTCTATATCATCAAAACCTAATTGTTTGAGTTTATTTCTTATCGAATCTTCAGCATGCTCTTGGTCATAACCCAAAGCAATAATCTCAGGATTGACTACTGGAAGAATGTCGAAAATTGGAACTTCAGGAGGATTACCGATGATTGCTTCATCCACTGGCTTTAATCCTTCAACCATGCGTCTCCTAAGGTCGTGATTTGTTACTGGTTCATGCTTCCTAATTCTTACTGTATCATCGTGAGCGATAACAACTGTCAAATGCTCACCGAGTGACTTTGCTTGCTCCAAATAATGTAAATGACCAGCATGAAGTAAATCGAATACTCCAACAGCCATAACACGCTTCATCTTCTCGCCTCAGTTATCTGATATTGTCCCAACTCATGATATTGTCGGAGTTATTCTCCGCTCGATAGTGCGTTGATGATATCAATACCATGAAGGAATGGTATGCCGCGTTCTTCAGCCCAAACTTTAGCATCATCAACAGATAATGCATGATCTCCATTTGGCTGTAACATCTCTGCACCTATGACTACAGGAACTGTCTTCGATAATCTAGCAAGACCAACCGCAAGTTCAGTGTGCCCTTGACGAACGCTTAGTCCGCCCTTTGATTCTCTACAAACAGGAATATGTCCCGGCGTCCTAAATTCAGCACCTAATGCCTTTTGAGCATCTACTGTTGAAGAATTGGATCCTATCAATTCACTGGTTAGTTCAGCAAACCTCCTAGTTGTCAAGGCTCTATCTTTGTCGGTAATTCCAGTATATGTATTTCTGTGATTCAACGAGAGAGTGAACGCCGAGCGAGCGTCATATCTTAGGTCATTAGTAACCAAATGATTTAGAACAGAATAATCCTTGATTAGTTCAGGATTTGTGTGTAAATCTTGTAAAAAAGGTAGTTCGAATAAATCACCAACTTCATCTCCAATCGCTAAAAAGAGCAGCCCTCCACAATCTTTCCTCAACTGTCGCATTGTACTGGGTTGAACGAATTGGGCTGAAAATAATAAATCGGTCTCTCCCTCTCTCTTTTCAGAATCAAAGAGACACACGGGAAGTCCTTTAGAGAATGCCTCAATAGCATTTGAAATGTCATCGCTCATGCTTGGCGGTTGCACCACTTCTTCATGAACTGTCGCATATACTCATATAATGTAAATTATGAAATTAGGCTGTTTTTTTGAGCATATGACGGAAAGGTGTTATGATAGGACGACCCTTGGCTTGGATTCGCGGAGGGGTAAGTATGCCAGTTAAGTTAGGTCCAGCCGGTATTCCTTTGTCTTGCAAAGGTAGAACCATTGTCGAAGGAATGGACGATATCATTTCGTTGGGTCTTGAGACTATGGAAGTTCAAACTGTACGTATGATTGCTCCTCAGCACTTCGAACAATACTGGCAAGCAGGAGTTTTAGCAAACAAAACTAATTTCGAAATGAATATTCATGGCCCTTATTATTCAGAATTATTGGGTGATAAAGTAGAAAGAGGTCGTTCATTGACCAAAATAGAATCTACCTTACAGGCTGCTAAAACGATTAATGCGAGGCATATTACATTACATGCAGGGCATTATGGCGAGATGGGAAGGGGCAGAGAAGCAAATGAACAATTAGCAAATATTTTCTCCGGTATTGTTGATAGAGTTGCTGAAATTTGGAATGATGATGAAGATATATATCCTGTGTTTCCATGGTTAAAAGATGGAACGCCGTCAAAAATTGGCATTGAAACCTCAGGTAGACAAGAGCTATGGGGTAGTTTAGAAGAAGTTTTAGAAGTTGTAAACCATGTTGATGGTACTATTCCTGTACTCAATATTGCACATATTCATTCAAGAGGGCATGGTAGAATGCGTACTTCTGAAGATTATGGTGAGTTATTCGATCAAGTAAGGGAAACTATCGGCACCAAGGAATTCTACTGTCATTTCTCCGGTGTTGAACACAGAACTGGTAATGCAATGCATTACACTCAAATTAAAAAATCAGACCTGAATTTTGAACCACTAGCTGAATTTATTGTTGAAGATGGAGGATGGTTAGACATTACACTAATTTCCGATTCGCCTCTTCTAGAGCATGATGCTATGTATATGTTGCAAAATATTGAGAAATCAAGACATAAACAACTTGAAAGAATCGCAAGAGAAGATCGTCGCAGAGCATTAGCTGCCCAAACTGGACGTTCTGCAGAAGAAATAGCATCTAAAGAAAAAGAACAAGCAAAAATGAGGGTTGAAGCTGAAAGTCAGCAGCCTGAGGTTGTTGAAGAGACAAAGCCTGAACCAAAACCTGCTAAAAAAGAATCAAAGCCGACCAAAAAAGCATCAAAAGAAGAAAAGAAAGAGAATGAAGACGTCTTTGACTTTGAAGAAGATGATGATGATTTATTTTGATTACCGCTGGATTCTAATTTATCTCAAAACCGTAAGTTATAGCGTTAATCATCGGCAACTAACATAAGTAAAGTGGTTAGCGTAAGTTTGGTCGTATGGCACATATAGCAATTTTAGGGTTGGGAAATTGGGGTACTGCAGTGGCTAGAATGTGGCTTCTTGAGGGCCATAAAGTCAAAGGTTGGACTATTGAACAAGAAGTATATGAATCAATAGTAATGGATCAGATAAATAAGAAATATCTGCCAGAGCATTCAGTTGAGGGTTTAGAAGTCACAATGCACCTAAATGAAGCATTAGATGAAGTTGAAATTGTGGTATTAGCCATTCCTTCATCGGTTATTTTAGATGTGGTTGATGATATTTTACCTTACTTAAGACCTGGTCACGTCCTAATTGACTTAGCAAAAGGTTTAGCACCCGGTAAAAGGCTGATTTCTGAAGCAATTCATAATAAATTGAAAGATGCTAATATGAATAATCCATTAGCGGTTGTAACCGGACCAACTATCGCTCCAGAAGCGGCTAGCGGTGTGATGACTACGGCTTTAGTTGCTAGTGAAGATGAATCAGTTGCAAATAGATTAGCAGAAACTTTGACAACGCAGACATTCATACTTCATCCTGCATCAGACCCTGTTGGTGCTGAATTGTGGGGTGCGTTCAAAAACGTAGTTGCACTTACATGTGGATTAGTAGATGGTTTGAAAATTAATGGTGATCTTGGGGGAGATAATCTGAAAGCAGCAATTTTCATGGCTGGTTTCAAAGAAGGCTGTATCTTATTGCCCCTATTAGGTGCTAAAGCAGAAGTTGCTTTTGGCCCTGCTGGACTTGGAGACCTATATGTTACTGCAACCTCTCCATATGGCAGAAATAGAAGCATGGGTGAAAAACTTGGAACTGGATTGAGTTTGGAGCAGGCATTAGAGGAAATGCATATGGTCGCTGAAGGTGTTAGAGCAGCAAGAATGTTCATTCGAAGAGCCGAAGATGAAAATATAGATGTACCATTCACTAAAGCAATAAATAAACTTCTAGATGGAGAAATAGATGCTGAAGAATGTTGTAGAAGAATTGTGGCTCTAAATTAATTTTAACAGTCGGTGTTGTTTTGAGGGGGAACTATATCCCCGTTACATGGCGGAGGAGTTAAGCGAACTAGAAGCACGCTTATTCGAATGGATTAGACAATCAGATTTCCATACTATGCCTTGGTCTACATCAAATGCTGCAAAGGCTTTCAAAGTCAAAAAAGATGAAATTTATGAAGCTGTAGCAGCACTAACTAGAAAAGTACCTGATAGAATCCAAGTATTCTACAATGAAGGAACTTTGCACATTGCTGCTGAGTAATTATTATTATTCTTCTAGAGATTTTCTGTGCAACTTCATTGTAGCCTCACTAGGAAGTAATACTGTCCACCATTTTGGTCGTTTGAAATCACTTTCATCTGTAACATAAGAACGTATGATCATTGATAAAATATCTATGATTACAACTACAACAAATATAACGATTAAAAATGCCATAGCTTTGTCATAAATGAAGAATTTTAAATTTGTTTCAATGTATTGCCCAATGCCTCCAGCTCCAACTAGACCCAAAACTGTTCCATGTCTTACATTGTATTCAAACATAAACAACAATTGGCTTATCAAATTATTACTTGATTCGGGAATTACAACGAATAAAAAACGTTCTGATTTGGTTAATCCCATTGCCATCGATGCCTCTAATGGCTCGTTCGGAATACCCTCAATTGCTTCATACTGAAGTTTACCCAGATAACCAATAGTGTACAATGTCATTGCTAAAACCCCTGGAAATGGGCCAAATCCAATCGCAATAGTGAAAATTAGCGCCCATATAATACTAGGAAGACTGCGCAGGCCTGCCAAAACTACTCGTGCAGCCATTGCTACTGGAAGTGGATACAAATTATTCGCTGCTAGTGATGCTATTGGTAATGAAATAACAAAACCTAGAACTGTTGAAACAAATGCCATTTGAATGGTTTCTGAAATCCCTTTCCATGCTTGAGAACAGAAAAATCCAATTTCAGAACTACATTCAATGTTAGGTTCTGCCGATAAGATTGACCAATCAGGAGGAAACAAATCTTCACTGAAAAATTCGTATAATTTGTTAAAACTTCCATTAATTGAGGACCAATCTACAACAATATCGTCTATTGCCAATATTGTTAGGATACCTATGATAAGGACGCTTAGTTGAAAATTTTTATTCACTAAACCATCTCCTCAACAATCTTGTTATCCACTATACGCCAAATTCTTGAAGCAATACTTCGGGCAAAATATTCTTGATGTTCAACCATAACTAAAGTCGCATTTATTTCACTAAGCTGCGTCTCTAAAACCTCAATTATCGAATCGATGTTATCTGCATCTAGTTCGCCAAGAAATTCATCTGCCACAATCAATTTCGGCTTCTGAATTAGAGCTCTAGCAATCGCTACGCGTCTTTGTTGACCACCGGATAAAATCCTAACTGGTTCATCAGAAACATCACTGATTCCTAATTTCTCCATCAACTGGTCAACTTCTTTATTGAGTTGCTCGCCAACTCCTAAGAAGGGAGGATGTAGCTTAGACCTTCTAGTTCTTGCACCGAGTAAAATATTGTTCCTAGCACTACTATGCCTAACTAAGCCTAATTTCTGTGGAATGTAGCCAATCTGACCTCTGCCAGTGAATCTATTATCAATCTCACCTGAAACTGGTGCAATTAATCCAGCAATAGTACGTAGTAATGTAGTTTTTCCGATTCCAGATGGGCCAATAATCGCTACTCTATCTCCTGAATTGATCTCGACAGTTATATCTTTAACCAATGATTTAGTATAACCAATATTTAGATTACGTAATTGAATAATTGGGTCTAAACCAGCAGATTTTTCGGAGGAAAAAGTATCTTCATCCACTGGTTTAGGCCGCCCCAAAAATTCACCCCATTCCACTGCGGCAAGCAGACTATATTTAGCAACTACCCTCGCTTAGGACTGTTGCTGTGCGTCCGTAATACCATATTTTTCGTCATGATAATACTTCGATAATCCAGGTATTGCCGACAAAAGATCGGAGTAACTTCCTAAGTGGTTCTGGCTATTACCTGCAGCTAGACCATAGCCCTTACTAGTTACACTAGACAGAATCTCTCCACCGCATTGAACTTGAGGTATGTTAGCGACGAAATTAGTTACGCTGTTTAAGCAACCTGTGTAATTAACACCATCAATCTGATAATCTTCAACCCACATCTCATCATTCCAACTTAGCATTGAGTTAAGAATAGCATTTCTAGTCCTAACATCGAGTGTCTCTGGATTATACATTATCGGATGGCTTGGAGAGGACCCCCATGCGGGCAGTTGAACATACTGATCTAAAGGTAGGCACCAGTCAGAGTTGTCACTTGAATCATCATTATCACAATACTTGTGAACAGTGCTGAATTCATCACCTTTAGCGAAGGCTACGTCCCCATATCCTTCACTCAAGCACTCTAGGGCTCCTGAATATCCTGAATACAATCCACCACTTTCTGGTATGGATGCAGGATTACCTGCTCCAGTTGAGCCATCAAAATGACCGTTTATGGTATCTCTTAGAGAATTAATATCATTGGCATCTCCGACAGGATTTACATATCCATTGCCAATCATGTAACCCATTGGCATCAACATTCCTGCAGACTTCAACCAGCCAGTGTGGCAAGAGGTTTTTCCAGCCAATTCAGCAAAAGGATCTGTGGTTTCATCTCCATCAAGATGATATTGTGCCATAGTACTGTTAGCTAATACCCATGCTGATGCATTGTAATATGTGTCTCTTTCCGCAGTTGTAGTTTCAACTGCTAAGACTTGTAAATCGTACTCTTTCCAAGCAATCCATGCTGGGCCTCCTTCCATGAAACCAATGTCTGCATTGCCAAATCTAAGTGCCTGGATAATCATTCCTTCAGATGAAACATCATATAATTCAACATTTACTCCAAGGTCGTTCTCTAAACGTTCAGCCATTCCTAAAGCATTGGCGTTAGCAGATGAGTCCTCAGCAAGATAATATGCTATGGTTATTGTTGATTTGATATCCGATAGCGAAGTTCCGCCTTCAAACGCATTACCATATTTGGTTGATATTCCAGGTATGTTTTCTAGTGCAGCACCATATGTTCCAAGATGGTCTTGAGAATTTGTTGCAACCATTGCATCAGTTCCAAGAACCTCATTTAGAATCGCTAGACCCTCTGCATCATCCTTCATTTTAATCAAAGCATCTTGGATGGCTTGTTCTTTATCTTCTGCCAGCACCTCATCATTATACATTACAGAATGGGAAGGAGATGATCCGAATTTTGGAAGTGGCACATATTGGCTCATTTCCAAACACCATTCTGCATTATCAGAAGAATTATCGTTATTACAATAACTGCCAACTGTTGAATCTTTTGCAAAAGCTACGTCACCATAACCATCGCTCAAGCACTCCAATGCGCCAGCATAACCAGAATAAAGGCCGCCACTTACAGGAATTGAGGCTGGGTTTCCTTTACCTGACGAACCATCAAAGTACTCATTAATAGTAGTCCTTAGAGTCTCAGTATCAGATAAATCCCCTTGAACATTTACATATCCATTTCCAATCAAATAACCCATCGGCATTAGCATTCCAGCAGATTTCAACCAACCTGTGTGACATGAAGTCTTACCTTC
>MDTE01032527.1_pt1 | contig 11418 bp, 11 predicted proteins | sample 811231 | NCBI WGS metagenome assembly MDTE01 (sample SAMN05326651, study PRJNA326480) | marine metagenome | isolation source: seawater | place: Indian Ocean: Red Sea | collected 2010
GTTAAAAAATTTTTTAAAATATAAAAAACAAATATACAAAAAATATTTGAAATTAATTCACGAAGATGAAAAAGTTAGATTTGTTAAACCTGAAAAAGATACTATTTGGAACTATTGGTTAGTTGGTTTAATAATTAATTCCAAAAAACCCAAAGAAAATATAATTAAATTATTTGAAAAATATAAGATTGATTTGAGACCTATGCTTTATCCTTTATCTTCTATGCCTCCATTTAAAAAATATTTAAGAAAAAATATAAGAAAACAAAATCAATCTTCATACTTTATAAGTCGATCAAGTGTATGTTTACCAAATGGATACGATTTAAATGAAACAAAAATAAGATATTTTGCCAGACTATTTAATAAATTAAGAAAATCTTTTTAAAATTTTGATATTTGTACTTTTATTGATTAATTAGTATTTGAAGCTTAAGATAATTACATGACAAAACAGTATAACAAAAAACCCAGAATAATATTAATGGCTGATTATTTAGGTGGTTATGAAATTGCAAAATATTTATGTTCAAATAAAGAAAATATTGTTGGATTGGTTGTAAGATCACAAAAACAATCTAATTATTTAAATGCTCAATATAAAAAAAAAATATTAAAATTAATAAAAATTGATAAGAGAAATATTTTTGATTGGGAGTCTTTTAAAAAAACCAAAAATTTAAATAAGATAAAAAAGTTAAAACCAGACTATATTCTAACAATGATGTGTTGTGGTATCTTAAATCCCAAAATAATAAAAACCGCAAAAATTGGATGCATCAATCTTCATTTAGCTTATTTGCCTTATTGTAGAGGTAGAAATCCTAATGTGTGGTCAATAATACAAAAAAAACCAGCGGGTATTACTATTCATTGGATAGATGAAAATATTGATACTGGACCAATAATTGCTCAAAAAAAAATTGAAGTTAAATCAATAGACACAGGTAAATCAATTTATAACAAGTGTGAAAAAAATGCTTCTAAATTATTTAAAAAAGTATGGCCAAAAATTAAGTTGAATAAAATTGAGTCTGTTAAACAAAATAATAAAATTTCAACATTAAATTATGGTAAAGATTTTAATAAACTTTCTGAAATAGATTTGAAAAAAAAATATAAGGCTGAGGATTTAATAAATCTAATGCGTGCAAAAACATTCACACCTTTTCCAGGATTAATTTTCAAAGATAGGTTGGGTAAAGAGGTTCAAGTCAGAATTAATTTGAGTTATTTAAAAAAAAAAATTAAATAATTTGAGACATAAATGAAATTTTAGTGGTCGTTGTCTTAGGATCGTAGGTTCATATTGGTAATTATTTTGTGAATATTTACATCAAATTGGGTATATAGTTTTAGGTCTGGATATTAAAAAATATTTAAATAACAGATAAAATTTAAATTGGAAAAATAAAAAATAGAGAATAACTTGAACAAATTTCAAATTTTTTTTAATAAATATTATTAGTAAATACATAATTATGTTTTTAAAAAATAAAAAAATACTATTTTTAGGTTTTAAAAAAGACATATTTTCAAAAAAGGCTATAAATTATTTAAAAAAAAAAAAATATAAATATCAAAGTTCATAATTCAAAAAATAAAATTGGTACAAAACTTCCAAAAAGTTTAATAAAAAATTATGATTTTTTGTTTTCTTTTAAAACTAAAATAATTTTAAAGAAAGAACTTTTAAATAAAATAAAGTTTTTTTCTGTTAATTTTCATACAGGACCTTATAAATATGCTGGTATTGGTTCTGTCAGTAGAGCAATTATAAATGATGATAAAAAATTTGGAATTACTATACATCTGATGAATGAAAAAATAGACAATGGTAGGATAATTACGTCGAATTTATTTAGAATAAGTCTGAAAAATAAAAGAAGTGTAGAGAATTTATTAAAAAAAACATATTCCGAACAATTAAAATATTTTAAAATTTTTATAGATAAATTAAATAAATATGGACTAAAATATATTGAAAGTAATTTGGAAAAAAACAAAAAATTAAATTGGGGAAAAAAATTTAAGTTAAGTGATTTAGAAAAATTGAAATTAATCTCATTCAAGAGCTCACCTGCGCAGCTTGAAAGAATAGTTAGAGCAACCTCATATAAAAAAAATTTACCGTATATTTTATATAAAAATAAAAAAATTTTTTTGAAATAATTTTTTAAAAATTAATTTTTTATTTTTTGAAGTTTTTATATCGCAAGTCTTTATCAGAAATTATTTTTGGTTTATATGGCCATTTTATAGAAAAGAAATTATCATTATATCTTATTCCAAAACCTTTATTTTTTTTATAGAAAGAATCCATATAATACAAAACTTTAGTATTATTTTCTAACGTAAAATAAGCGTTAGCAAAACCTTTTGGAACGTTTATTGACAACATATTTTTTTCAGAGAGAATTTTAGAAAACACTTTAAGATAGGTTTTGGATTTTTTTCTCAAATCAATACAGACATTTAACATTTTTCCAGAAACACAAGATATTATTTTACCTTCTTCATAGGGTTTTTTATTATAATGAAAACCTCTCAAGGTATATTTCTCTTTGTTAAATGAAATATTAGTTTGTTTTATTTCAAAGTTTACTTTTTTTAGGACTTTTTTACAAAAGTCTCTGGAAAAATATCCTCTCTTATCTTTATAAGGATCCTTCTTAATTAGGTATAAATTTTTAAAATTTGTCCTTATTAATTTCATTTAAATATTTTTAATTTAGGCAAAATCGAGATAAATTTGCCTTTATAACCAATGCTTTTCAAGTAAGTAACTATCTCTTTTTGAAAATTCCAAGCTAAAATGACTATTCCATGAAATTTTAATATTTTTTTTGGAGAAGGGTTTGTTATTAGTATATTTGATCCAGCTGTATATAAATTCTTTTTCATCAAATTTTTATCAAAAATAGTTTTAATCTGACTACTATTAATATTGCAGTAATTCAAAACAGTTGAGCTTCTTGCTGAGGCGCCATAGCCAGCTAAAGTTTTCTTTTTTTTTAACAAATCAGTAATTAGATACTGGAGTCTTTCTTTATGATTTTTACATTTTGCACCAAAATTCCTCCAATATTTTAAAGTGTTAATTTTATTTTTTTTCTCCTTTAATAAAAGCTTTTGAAACTTTAAACTTTTTCTAATTTTCTTTTTTGAAATAACAAAAACTAATGAACCACCACTAATTGGACTTTTAAAATAATCAAATGAATATAATCCATGTTTTTTTAATAAGTTAGAAATACTTTGTGCGGTGTAATAAAAAATATGTTCATGATAGATATAATCATAGTGAAGATTTTTACTTAAGTTTTCTGCGTAATGAAATTCAATATAAAGTTTGCCATTTTGTTTTAAGATGTTTGAAATTCCACTTATCACATTATTTATATTCTCTACATGCGGAATTACATTTCTGCAAATAACAATGTCCGGAGAAAAATTTTTTTTGATTTTATTTGATAAACTGTAGTTAAAGAAATTTGGTAGAGTTTTTATTCCCTTTTTATTGGCCTTTTTTACTAAATTTTTTGCTGGGTCAATTCCAAGTACTTTAAAGTTCTCTTTTTTTAAACCCTCTAAAAAAAAACCATCATTGCTTGCAATCTCTAAAACTTTCAAATTTTTTTCTTTGTGTTTAGACTTAATTTTTTTAATAAAAAATTTTCTATATTTTTTTATTCCATCAGATGTTCTGGTAACCCATAAGTATTTTGAAAATAGTTTTTTTGAATTTATGGTCGCACTTATTTGTAAAGTATTACATTTTTTACACATTAATAATCTTAATGGTACTTTTACATCAGAAGAATTTTTTTTTTTTAATGAATTAGCTGCAGGCTGATTACCTAGATTGACTATACTCTGTAGATTTTTATGTTTACAAATTCTACAGTGTTTTATTAAATTAAACATATTCAAATTTTTTTGATAGAATGATGATATATTTATTAAATTAAATAATTTATAATAATAGTTTTTAAATTTAAATCAACTTGACTTACCATTTTATAATGCTATTGCTCAAAAAATATGGCCACTCGTAAAATTTTAGTTTCAGGTTGTGCAGGATATATTGGAAGTGAGTTATGTAAAAAGCTTAATGAGATTGGTTATTATGTCGAAGGAATAGATAACCAAATGTATAAAAATTGTTATTTATTAAAAACTAAAAAAAATTATAAAATTCATAAGTTAGATATAAGAGATATAAAAGAAAACTTTCTAAAAAAATTTGATACATATATTCATTTGCCGGCCTTAACCAATAATCCAGTTGATGATTTAAACCCAAAAAAACTTTATGATGAAACCAAAAGATATACATATAGAGTTGCTAAACTTTGTAAAAAATACAAAGTTAAATTTATTTTTCCTTCAAGTTGCTCTGTATATGGTGAAACTGCGGGAGATAAATTTTATACAGAAAAATCAAAATTAAACCCTGTAAGCTTCTATTCAAGAAATAAAGTAGAAATAGAAAATATTTTAAAAAAATTATCTAGTAAGTCATGGAGACCAATTATTCTAAGGATATCTACTTTATTTGGAGTTTCTGAGAAAATGAGATTTGATTTAGCTCTTAATATGTTTTTGGGTTCTGCTGTTGTTAAAAATAAAATTATTCTTAACTCTGACGGGCAAGCTTGGCGACCACATGTTCATTTAAGTGATGTAATACAGGCCTTTATTTGCTCAATAAACTATAATAATAAGAAGTTAGAGATTATAAATGTTGGATCAAGTAAAAATAATTACAAGATGATAGATACTGTTAAAATTATTAAAAAATTTAAAAAAAATATTAAAATTGAATTTTTAAAACCAAATCAAAATAAAAATATTTTTCACGATAAATTAGTGAAATATGGAAAAGATAAAAGAAATTATAAAGTTTCATTTAAAAAATTGGAGAAAATATTTGGAAAAAAAATGTCAATTAAACCAATTACAAAATCATTGGAAGAGGATTATATTTTTTTGAAAAAATTTAAATTAAAAAGTTCTCATTTTCAAAATATAAAATTTTATAGATTGCATTGGTTGGAAAAACTATTAAGAGATAAAAAAGTTTCAAAAGAAAATTTAAGAGTATTTAATTGAAAAAATTAATTCCAATAACTAAACCCAATATTGATAAAAAAGATGTATCTTCAGTAACAAAGGCTTGTAGAGACGAGTGGGGGCAAAAATGCTTTGATAGCATTAAAAAATTAGAAACAAATTTTAAAAAAAAATTTCATTACAAATATGCTGGAGCAACGTCAAGTTGCACAGGTGCATTGCATTTGGCATTGCTTAGCTTGGGTATTAAAAAAAATGATGAAGTAATTGTACCAGACTTTACCTGGATTTCATGTTCAAATGTAATTGAGTATGTCGGTGCTAAACCAATATTTGTGGATATAGACCAAAAAAATTGGTGTATTGATATCATTGATCTTAAAAAGAAAATTACAAAAAAAACTAAAGCCATTATATGTGTTCATCTTTACGGTAACGTTTGCAATATGAATGAACTTTTAAAGATTAAAAAAAAAAATAAAATTTATTTAATTGAAGATTGTGCAGAAGCATTAGGGGCTAGATTTAATGACATTCCAGTTGGATCTTTTGGTGACATAAGTACTTTTTCTTTTCATGGTACAAAATTAATTACTGGTGGTGAAGGTGGAATGTTTGTCACAAATAACAAAAAACTCTATAAAAAATTTCTTTTACTAAATGGGATGGGTGTCAGCCCAACACAGACTAAATATTTTTACCACAAGATCATTGGATATAAATATAAAATATCAAATATACAGGCTGCACTCATTAATTCACAATTAAAAAAAATTGATAAAAATATTTTAATAAAAAAGAAAATATTTAATTTTTATAAAAAAATATTTTCAGAAAAATATTATAAGATGAATTATAATTTCGATAACGTTACACCTGTATATTGGATGCCAACATTGCATGTAAATGTTCCAAAATTTAAAAAAGAAAATTTAATCAAATATTGTAAAAAAAGGAGGATTAATTTAAGACCATTTTTTTATCCAATATCAAGTTTTCCAATTTATAGAAAAAAAATAAATAAAATAGGAACTGAAATTTCAAAAAAATCTGTAAATTTACCATCTGGTTATAATCTCACTGAAAAGGAAATGATTCATATTTCTAACGTAATTAAAAAATTTGTTGTTAATTTAAATAATAAAAATTAATTGAATCTTAATTAATTATTTACCAAGATGTAAAACCACCATCTACATATAAATTTTGCCCTACAACATAATTTGCATCTTTAGAAATTAAAAATTCAATAGCAGAATATATTTGATTCGGTGTTGCCATTTTTTTTTTTGGAATTAATTGAGAATATTTTTTAATGAAAGTTTTGTTTTGTTTGTTAATAACTCCAGCTGGCGAAACGATATTAAAATTAGTATTTTCTTTAGCATATTTTGTAGCAAGCCAATTGGTCATTCCTATAATTCCAGCCTTAGATACAGAATAAGATATAGAAGAAAAGAAATTTTCACCTTTGTATATATCATGGTGAGGACTATGAACTGCATACATGGTACCTATGTTAATAACACGTTGATCAATTTTTTTCTTGTGATGATATTTAATGAAGCTTTTACAACAAAAGAAAATACCTTTCAAATTTACATCAATTGTTTGATTGAAGACTTCTGTTGAAAAAATATTTTTACTTAAGTTATTTTTTATAGCCATTTCCGTTGTATAGGCTGCATTATTAATTAACACATCAAACGGTTTTTTCTTTGTTTTATAAAAAAATTCATCAATACTCTTTTCATCATTGAGATCTAGATAATATGTATTTAGTTTTTTATTTTTAGAATTCTTCAATCCAATATCAGCAACATGTAATTCACAATTTTTACTTAACTTTTTTGCAAAAAATTTTCCTAGAATACCAGATCCTCCAATTAAACAAATTTTTTTCATAAATAATTAATATACAATTAAAATAAAATTAAAACTTTTACATTATTCTAATCTTTAATTTTAAGAAAATCAGCTTTATTACCAATATCTAGCCATTTTTCGTAAATTGGGTAGCTCAAAATATTTTTATTTTTTTTTATCATGTTAGAAACAAAATCATTCATCATCATTTTTTTATTTTTTGTTAATTTTGAAATCAATGATTTATTAATTACGTATATGCCAGCATTTACTAAATGATTTGAAAGTGGCTTTTCTACTATTTTTTTAACTCTAATATTGTTTAATATAATTTCACCATATGGCATCTCAAAAATTTTATTTTTTGCACATATTGTTAAATGTGCTTTTCTCTTAATATGATAATTTATCAAGTTGTTATAATCGATTTCAGAAATTAAATCTGAATTAGCTACTAAAATTGGAAATGTTGTTTTCTCAAGATTTAATAGAGATAAAGAGCCTGCTGTTCCAAGAAATTTTTTTTCTTTTATATATGCAATATCCACCTTTAATTTTTTTCCGTCTCCTAAATAATTTATAATTTTTTCTCCTAGATAATTTATTGAAATAATAAACTTTCTAAATCCCTGAGACCTAAAATCTTTAATTATTTTTTCTATTATAGGAGTGCCCTTTATTTTTAAAAGTGGTTTTGGAGTTTTTTTAGTTAAAGGCAACATTCTTCTTCCCTTGCCTCCTGCCATTAAAAAAATGGTATTTTTTTTTTCTTTTTTTTCGTTTTTGCTATAATGAAATCTTAATATTTCTTTTTTTTTATTTACTACTGGAATTAATATTAAATAATCTTTTGAAAATCTTATATTTTGATTAGGATACACAAACTTTGGTTTTCTGCACATAATTTTATCAACTTTATTATTGGGATCAATTTTTTTTCTTATTGACCTTCTTATATCCCCACTGGATATTGATCCAACTAATCTATTTTTTTTATTTACTACAAATAGAATTTTTATTTTTGACGAATTAATTCTATTTATTGCCTCAATGATTTTAATGCTATCATTTATAATTAATTTTTTTTCTTTTAAAATGTACATTTTTTTATTCTGAAATCTTTTCTTAAAAATTTTTGTAAAATAATGTCAGGTAATAAGTTAATTGATTTTTTAATTTGATAGGGATTATAATTTCTTCTATATTTTGTTTTCAATTTAGTATTAATTGCTTTAATTATTTCATCCTTATTTGCATTTACGTCAACAACATTTTTTGGTTTCAATCTGGATTTTTGTCTATCCCCAATATTTAATGTTGGACAGTCAAAAACTACAGCTTCTTTAATACCGCTTGACGAATTTCCCATACAAAATCCATCTTTATTTTTTCCAATATAGTGAAGTAATGAATGGTAATTATTTCTTCCTAAATGTTTTATTACAATAATATTTGGTTTATTTTTTTTTAATTGGTTAATTTTAGATATTATATATTTGTATCCAGGATCAAAATTTGGGTATGTAATAATAATGTGGTAGTCATCCGATAATATTTTTAAAGATTTAAAAATCTCATCCACATTTTTATTTTGAATTAATTTGCTCTCAATGATTGGGTGTAATGTAAACAAAATTAGTGGCTTATTTTGAGACAGTGCAAAATTGCGTTTGATTTTTTTTAGGCTAAAGTTTTTTTTTTCTAAAAAATATAATGGAGAATATCCTACATTTGAACAGCGCCATTTTTCTTCACCCATTTTAATTATTCTTCTCAATGAGTTCTCGTTTGAAGTTAAATGTAAATGTGAAAGTTTTGTGATAGCATGTCTAATGTTATCATCTAATGCGCCACCTTCAGTTATATCTCCACCTTCATAATGTATGATTGGAATTTTTTTTAGATATGAAGCTACAGCGAATGCTAAAGTCTCAAATCTATCAGATGATAAAAAAACTAAATCAAAATTTTCTTTTTTTAAAAAAAGATTAATTTTATTTTGAAGTTTGTTAAAATAATCAGCAGTTGTATCTAATTCATTTGTTTTTAGTGGCAGTCTTATTTTGGTAAATATTTTAATTTTGTCTTTTTTAATTTCATTCACTGAAAATCCAAATTTTTTTTCTAAATGAGAACCAGCAACTACAAACTTTAAATTAAAATTCTTATTTTTAGAAAAAATCTTTAAAAAGGGATTAATTAATCCATATTCAGCCCTATTTGCAGAAAAAAAAATTATATTTAATTTTTTCATAATCAATTTTCTAAAAATATTTTTTTTTTATTTGTGTATTTTTTTTGACTTTTGTTTTGATTTTTTTTCCAATCAATTTTTTAAATTCTTCTGCACTAAAATCTCCAGTACCTGGTCTTCTGACCCAAATGTTTTTTTTTGTTAAAATCTCACCTTCCTCAATATCTCTGTTGCTTACAACTGAAGCAAAAGCAAACTCGGCAGTTTTTTTTTCCTCTTTAACAGGTGTAATATTACCCGGTAGAGCTTGATGAATTAGCTTAACACCTCTCATAAGATCTTTCATTTGTAGAGAGTTTACTGAAACAGTTATATCAGGTCCTTTTCTTGAGCTTTTATCAATAAAATGTTTTTCTATAATTGATGCTCCTAAAGAGACTGCTGCAAAAGATGTATAATTATCACCAGTATGATCTGATAAACCATAAACTGTTTTTGGGAAAAATTTATTAATTTGTTTTAAAGCATTGAGTCTTACCAGCTTGTGTGGAGTTGGATATAAATTAGTAGTATGGAGGATAGCATATTTTGTTTTATGTCTATTTATAATTTTTATTGATTTTCTAATTGAAGAGATATCATTCATGCCTGTACTTATTATTATGGGTTTTTTAAATGAAGCTATGTAGTCAACTAAGGGATAATTATTACATTCACCACTTCCAATTTTAAATGCTTTCACTCCAAATTTAACGAGCCTATCAACCGCTGCTTTAGAAAAAGGTGTGCTAAGAAAAATGCATTTTTTTCTTTCTATATATTTTTTTAATTTAAATTCGTCCTTTTCACTCAGTGCACAACTTTTAATAATATCATAAATATTTTTTTTTGTATGAACAGGAATAATTTTTTTTGCCTCCTCACTCATTTCATCTTCGGGTATATGAGTTTGGTGTTTAATGATTTCAGCCCCACAATTAATTGCTTCATCAACTATTTTTTTTGCAAACTTCAAGTTTCCATTATGGTTTATTCCTAATTCAAATATTACCAAAGGTTTAAACCTCGGACCAATTTTTCTTTTTCCGATTTGTATATATTCCATTTTACTAAAGCTTAGATATTGTATTTGTGAATATTATTGTATTTGGATAGGTTTTTCTCCTCTTTGAACCATTCATAAGTTTCACCTAAAGCTTTTTGGAAACCTAAATAATTTATGTATTTTGGTTTCCATTTTGAGCTTAAAAATAATTTTTTGTAGGAGCCTCTTAAGTTATATACTTCAGATTTTCTAAATCTATTCTTTGATATAATTATTTTTGGATTAAGGCCAGTAATTTTATTTAATGATTTAATTATATCACTTATTTTGAAAGATTTCCCTGTACAAATATTATAGACCTCTCCAGCTTTACATTTCGGCTTGATAAGATTTATTAATCCAGAAACTGTGTCCTTAACATAAACAAAGTCTCTACTTGTGTTTAAATTTCCAACATTAATTGTTTTATTTTTTTTGTTTAAAGTTACAAATTGAGAGACTATTGTCGGAATAACTGCTCTTAATGATTGTCTAGGTCCGAAAGTGTTAAATGGTCTTGCTACAACTATAGGTAATCCAGTAGCCTTAAACATTGATATAGCTAGATTGTCAGCAGCAATTTTCGAAGCTGCATATGGTGACTCGGATACAGTAATTGTTTTTTCTGTAAGTACATTTGAATTTCTGATCAAATCATTACCGTAAACTTCACTTGATGATATTTGAATTATTTTTTTTACCTTATTTTTTTTAATTGCAGAGGCTCTGAATATATTAAGTGCTCCTAAAATGTTTGTATCAATAAAGGTTTGTGGATTTTTGAATGAATATGGCACAGAAATGCTTGCAGCTAGATTAAATACGTAGTCACAGTTTAGCAGTGCATTATTAACTGAGTCAAAATCAGTTATATCCCCTCTCACTACCTCTAAATTTTTATTTAAAATATTTTCTAGCCAGCCCTGGGATTGACTTGAATTATATCTCACAAATGCTCTAACTTTATATTTTTTGGCTAATAAAGTTTCACATAGATGTGAACCTATAAAACCTGCAGATCCTGTAACTAAAATTCTCATATAAATAAATTATATTTATTTATACAAAACTAAAATGAATAATATACTTTTTTGTTATTTTACTTTTATAATTTTAATTAAAAATTTTTTTCAGTGCATAAATCAAGCCAATTGAGCTATTAGTACTGGTCAGCTGCACGTATTACTACGCTTCCACA